>Ga0247611_10000095_pt1 | contig 170757 bp, 151 predicted proteins | sample 177DNAGHGhighgp2_FD_192422 | JGI IMG/M metagenome (GOLD analysis project Ga0247611, IMG submission 192422) | Sheep rumen microbial communities from Palmerston North, Manawatu-Wanganui, New Zealand - 1770 DNA GHGhigh gp2 | ecosystem: Host-associated > Mammals > Digestive system > Stomach >...
TAAACCGAACTGTCTCACGACGTTCTGAACCCAGCTCGCGTACCACTTTAACCGGCGAACAGCCGGACCCTTGGAAGGTGCTCCCCCTCCAGGATGTGATGAGCCGACATCGAGGTGCCAAACCGCGCCGTCTATGTGAACTATTGGGCGCGATCAGCCTGTTATCCCCAGGGTAACTTTTATCCGTGTGCGCTGTCTTTCCCACGTAAATTGAACCGAAGTTCTATACAGCGGGTCATTTGCTCCCACTTTCGTGTCTGTTTGGGTTGTAGCCCTCACAGTCAAGCTGGCTTTTGCGCATACACTATCGCTACGATTTCCATCCGTAGCTAGCCAACCTTTGAACGCCTCCGCTACTCTTTAGGAGGCAACCGCCCCAGTTAAACTACCCGCCATGCACGGTCCATTGGCCAGTTAATGGTCAATGTAGAGACTGCTAAAATACTCAGGGTGGTATTTCACCTTGCGACTCCACAAATACTAGCGTATCTGCTTCAAAGTCTTCCACCTATGCTACACAAAATATCCCAACAATCAATGCAAAGTTGTAGTAAAGCTCCATGGGGTCTTCTCGTCCTGGCATGATCAGACGGCATCTTTACCGCCAATGCACGTTCACCGAGACCTTCGTCGAGACAGTGCCCACATGATTACTCCATTCGTGCGGGTCTGAACTTACCAGACAAGGAATTTCGCTACCTTAGGACGATCATAGTTATCGCCGCCGTTCATCGGGGCTTCAGTTCGAACCGTGAAGTTCTCCCCTTAACCTTCCGACACTGGGCAGGAGTCAGCCCCTATACATCCGCTTTCGCGTTAGCAGAGACCTGTGTTTTTGGTAAACAGTTCCGTGGGCTCTTTAGCTGCGGCCCGCTCGCGCTAAGCGCGATTGAGCTGCCAAAGAAGTGTTCTGTCTCAACAAAGAAAATTCGTAAACAATTAGGTACAAATTTACTCGTTGAGTCACTCCTTAAGCAAATCTCGCTTACTGCGAGCGGGCAGTCCTTATTCCGAAGTTACGGACGCTTTTTTGCCGAGTTCCTTAACGAAGGTTCCCTCGTAGGTCTGAGTCTACTCGACTCGAGCACCGGTGTTGGTTTGCGGTACGGTAGGCAGCAGCCTAAGTTGATAAGCTTTTCTAGCCAGGGCCTGCCCCAGAATCGTCATCCCGAAGGATAACTTTTACTCCAATCTTGTTCCCAAGATCTTTGAACGGATATATACCATGAATCCGCTCCGAGATGTTCCCCGTGAACTTTCAACAACTACTACCTGTTCAGGAATATTAACCTGATGTCCATCGCCTACGCTAATACGCCTCGGCTTAGGACCGACTAACCCAGGGACAATTACTGTGGCCCTGGAAACCTTGCTCTTACGACCGACAGGATTCTCACCTGTCTTAAGGTTACTGATTCCAGCATTCTCACTTGATACCGCTCCACCAGACTTTACAATCTGACTTCACCGCAATATCAACGCTCCTCTACCACTGCTATATAGACGAATCTATATAACAATCCATGTCTTCGGTTTAATACTTGAGCCCCGTTACATTTTCCACGCAAAATCTCTTGACTAGTGAGCTGTTACGCACTCTTTAAATGAATGGCTGCTTCTAAGCCAACATCCTAGCTGTTTAAGAAATCTCACCTTGTTTCCCACTTAGTATTAATTAGGGACCTTAGACGATGGTCTGGGCTGTTTCCCTTTTGAGCGACGAGCTTAGCCCCGCCGTTCTGACTGCCGTGATTACACATCCGGTATTCGTAGTTTGATAAGGATGGGTACCCTTGCGGGCCCCAGACCTTTTCAGAGCTCTACCCCCAGATGCTACTACACAACGCTAGCCCTAAAGCTATTTCGAGGAGAACCAGCTATCTCCGAGTTCGATTGGCATTTCACCGCTAACCACAAGTCATCCAAGCCCTTTACTGCGTACCCTGGTTCGGTCCTCCACTGCGTGTTACCGCAGCTTCAACCTGCTCATGGTTAGGTCACCCGGTTTCGGGTCTAATCCTGCCGACTTGATGGGCTATTAACCCTCGCTTTCACTGTGGCTCCATCATCTGACTTAGCCTCGCCGACAAAATTAACTCGCTGGATCGTTCTACAAAAAGCACGCCGTCACAGCCGAAGCTGCTCCGACACCTTGTAGGCACTGAGTTTCAGGATCTATTTCACTCCCCTCCCGGGGTTCTTTTCACCTTTCCATCACTGTACTAGTTCGCTATCGATCATTTGCAATATTTAGTCTTGGCAGGTGGTCCTGCCGGATTCAAACAGGGTTTCTCGTGCCCCGTCCTACTTGTGAAAACACATATAAGTTCTAATAGTTGTTTTCGCATACTGGGCTTTCACCATCTTTGGCGCGCCATTCAAACGCTTCCGCTAACAACTATGAATCTTATCCGCTCAGTTAACGCTGTCGGTTTTTATGCCGAACGGTCAAGCAAGCTTAACTGCTCAGCATAAAAATTGTGCAAACACGCAACACCCCTAATAATTCTGGTCGTTAAACCGTAAGATTATCTTGAGGTTTAGACTATTCCAATTTCGCTCGCCACTACTTTCGGAATCATTGGTTATTTTCTTTTCCTCAACCTACTAAGATGATTCAGTTCGGCTGGTTCCCGTCTCATTACCCTATGTGTTCAGGTAAAGGCTATACGACATGACTCGTATAAGGTTTCCCCATTCGGAAATCTCCGGATCAAAGCTTGTTCTCAGCTACCCGAAGCTTATCGCAGAGTTCTACGTCCTTCATCGGTTGCAAATGTCAAGGCATCCACTATCAGTGCCCTTATGTACCTTTTTATGCATTGACTTAACTAGTAATTGAAGTTCAATTACTCGCCGTATGGCTTTCAGCCATACTATCACTTCACTCACTCGCAAATAGAAACGCAAGCGTTTCTGCTTGTTCGTTCGTTCGTGCCGTCAATTAAATTTCCTATTGTTGTCTAATTCAAATTGTTAAAAGATAAATTTTCTTGGGCCAAAGAAAACTACAAATTTTTCAATTTCTAGTTTGGTTTGCCTCGCAGTATTTATCAAACTATGTTCAGAGGTTCTTAATTTTGTGAACTTGAATCAAAAACTGTTCTTATATTAACGCAAATAATTGGCCTTTGCAAGTACTTTTTTGGACTTTTTAAACGATTTTTGGACTTTTTTGGCGCTTTTTGACGTTTTTGATGCCTTTTTCCCTAAATCATATGGTTTTATAGCAAGAATTAGCCCGCCAAAGCATCCTATAATTAATAGTCTTCCGCCTCGTCATTACTATACGATTCTATACGTTCGTCGAGAGCTTCAGTAAAATTACCAATACGACTAGCCCTATATAACAGACCGAAGATTATGACGACAAGCGCAATAATAAGTAATATCACAAATATGATTAAACCTATTAGCAGTCCGGATACGTGACCCCTGTCAGAGGTATCGAGCGCACTGCGATTCTTGCTAGGCGCGTTCTTTTTTACACCCAGGACAGGCAATTGTTCCGGAGCACCGTTGTCGCGTGCGACATAAGCATCCTCATTATACGTCCCACTTCTATTGCTCACCCCATGGCGACACGCCGCGTCTATAATCGCGGCGATAATTGCGCCGATGACCAATACGGCGAAGCCGATGCCTATACCTTCAAACGCGAAGATGCCGCCACTTAAGCTTCCTTGCGATGACCCGATAGTAATACATATAGTAGTTACAAGAAGCGATATTATTACCACGGCAATAGCGGCAATTGAGCCAGGGTTAACCTTCTTATACCCGTTAGATGGGCTGTCATTGTCATTTGGAAGATCAAGAACGCTCCGAGGTTCGCCGAGTACCTCGTCCATATTTGAAGCATATGACTGTTCTAGATTATTATCATAGCCTTGCTCTTCATTAGGGTTATCCGAGGTATCCATAAATCTCTTCCTTATCACTCTTGATTAGCCTGAGGCGAGCGTCAATCTCAGCGTAAGCTACGGCGATATCGCGAGCAAGAATCTTTTCATTTTCATACTGGCTGAAGAATTTTTCATAGTCACTAGCATCGCCAATCGTGCGAACGAAGGCGGCCATATAGCGCGGATATTCGGAAATCGTCTTATCGCCTTCAGCCTCACGGAGCCAATCCCAGTTGTCGTAAACCCAGCGGAAGCTTTCCTTACGGATGCGATGATTGCGCAAGAGGCGTATATAGAAGATTAGGCGGTCCTGCGGACGAATCGAGCCATCTTTTAAGCGGTCAAGGTAGCTAAGCGCGACTTCCTTATTCTTTACGCCAGTAAGTGCATCCATTAAATCACGTTTGAGAGCGGAGTCTGGCGTAGTTTCATAGATGCCGAAATACTTCATCGATAGCTCTGGATGAATGATAACGAGACTACAGGCAATGACATAGCGAAGGTTCTGGTCAATTTTTGCAATATATATATTATTATATGCATCATTAATTGCTTCGAGATAATCCTCATCCTCAGCATAGTGCATCATACCCATAATAATCGGGCGAAGCTTGCGGTCATCTTCGGTATCATCGTCCTGCGCCTCGATGCCGAGGCGTTTGTAATTTTTTAGGGCAAGCTTACGAATGAACTGCTTAAATTTCTTCTCTTCTTTGCTCTCTGGCGTGAAGAAAATCTTTAAATCTGCAACGAGCGAGGACATAATTTCCCAAACGACGGGATCGGTTTCGTCGGCGAAGGCCTCAAGGAGAGGTAGGAGCGAAGCGCTTGCGACACGGTCGGTCTTTGCGAGAAGGCGACGATCGATGAGAAGGCGGAGCTTCTGCTCTTTATTGAGACTATCGAGCTTAGCGAGCTTTTCGTTTAACTCGCTATCGGAGAGATTGATTAAATAATCGCCCGTAAGATCATCGCGGATGTCGCGAATCGGATACTTTTCGTCAGATTTTTCGCCGGAAAGGAGGAAGCGCTCTTGTTCATTGCCAGTCAAGACCGGATAGCCAGATTGCGACAACCACGGCGTCATGAATTCTTTTACATCAAAATCGGCATATGGGCTGAGGGCATTCCAGAGGTCATCTGCCTCAGTATTGCTATATTTATGCTTTTCGAAGTAGTCTTTGAGGCCTTTGAAGAAATTATCCTCGCCCATCGTGCGCATAAGCATGAGGAGAAGGCGTGAGCCCTTACCGTAAACAATGGCGCCATCAAAGAGGTTAGCGATATCCTCGACATTCTTGACCTCGGTTTGAACCGGCTGGACACCCGGCAAGCAATCGCGATGGAAGGCACCAAGAATTGCACCGGTATAGAAATCATCCCAAGCAGAAAGCTCTGGGCGAACCTTGTCCGTAGAATAAGATTCCATCATATTTGCGAAGGATTCGTTAAGCCAAAGGTCATTCCACCACTTCATCGTAACGAGGTCGCCGAACCACATGTGCGATAACTCGTGCGCAATCACGATAGCGACATATTGCTTCTGATCAAAGGAAGATTCCTCGTTTGCAAGCATAGCAATCTCGCGGAAGGTAACGAGGCCCCAGTTCTCCATGGCGCCCGCCTCGAAATCTGGCAGCGCAAGCAAATCCATCTTCGGCAATGGAAATGGAGTCTGGAAGCAATCATCATAGAAATCGAGAACGTCAGCAGCAAAATCGCCAGCAAACTTAAGATCTTCGACCTTCTGGTGGAGACCAGCGTAAGCTGTAATAGTTACACCATGCTTGGACTCGGTCTGGTAGCCGATAAAATCGCCAACTGCGAAAGCCAAGAGATAAGTCGACATCTTTGGCGTTTCTTCGAAGATAGCAGTCTTTAGATTCGGCTTGAGCTTCTCTTCCTTGGCTGGCATATTGCTCAAAATAATATCAGTAGGAACTTCAGAACTAATCGTTAGGGAGAAAGTTGCCTTAGCGGCAGGCTCATCGATGCATGGAAAGCACTGGCGCGCATAGTGAGATTCAAATTGAGTTGTGACGATTTTTTGCTCTTTGCCGTCGAGCTTATAAGTAGAGAGATAAACGCCCTCCATATCTGGATCGATAGGGGTAGAATAATCGAATTCAAGAGTGACTTTTTTAGATTTTTCGAGACCATCAACGATAATCGTGCCCTTTTCGCGAGCATAGTCCGCATTTTTGCCGTTAATTTCGAAATCGCTAATACGCAGTTTTTCGGCATGGAGCTTGATTCGTTCTGATTTTGCGACACCGGTAATAATCGCTGTACCAGTTAATCTGGTCTTGTCTGCGCTGATGCGAAAGTCTAAATCGTAATGTTCGGGCTTAAAGTAATCAAAAAATCTCTCCATATCTTTATTTTAGCACGGAGAGATTGATTGTGGTTATGCTAGATTACTCTGCTTCAGAGAGGAAAGCCTGAGCGCGGTAAATCATCTGATCGGTCTCATCGGTCATAACGATGTAGATAGGCTTACTGTCTGGGGTCGAAATGAGCGCATGGCGACCTTCGAAGGCTGGGTTTTCGTTCTTCTCGTTGTCGAGCTTGAAGCCAAGATAGCCCATCTTCTGAGTAACGAAGCGACGGATTTCATCGGAACGTTCACCGATGGTACCAGCAAAGACAAGTGCATCACAGCCACCGAGGCTTGCTGCCATCTGGCCAACATAGCTCTGAATGCGGTAGACAAAGATAGAGTGAGCCATGGTTGCGCGGAGGTCACCCTCATCACGCTTCTGAATAATCTCACGCATATCGTCAGTTGTACCAGAAAGACCAAGAAGACCACACTTCTTATTGAGGTAAAGAAGGAATTCTTCGTCACTTTCAATCTTGAGAGCCTTCTTGAGACCGAGCGCAGCTGCAGCATCAATCGTACCAACACGGGTAGACATTGCGACGCCTTCGAGTGGAGTGTAGCCCATGGAGTTATCCATAGCCTTGCCGTCGAAGATAGCGGAAACGCTAGAGCCAGAACCGAGATGCATAGCAACGAGCTTCTCAGGAAGAATGCCCTGCTCCTTCATATAGCGGGAGATGAAGGCATAGGAAAGACCATGATAGCCATAGCGCTTAATTTCTGTCTTATCTGCAAGCTCCATATCGAAGCTGTAGTACTTCATCGTATCTGGCTTTTCCCAATGGAAAGCAGAGTCGGAAACGGAAATAATTTTAACACCAGCAAAGGATTCGCGGATACCGCGGATTTCGTTTGCAGTGGTTGGGACGTGAATAGGATTGCGCTTCTCGGCAATCTTGAGCTGCTTCATATATTCGTCATCAACAACGTGGTCCTTAGTGAAATAATCGCCAGGAGCGACGATACGGACAACAACCGCCTCGAGCTTATGCTGTTCAGAAGTATATTCCTCTTCTTTAAGAATGCGAGGAACGTCAGCAATAGCTTCGTTCAAATCTTTGATTGCAGTCTTAATATCTTTTTTGTTGCCCTTATCATCTTTGAGAGTACAGACAACTTTCTTGCCGACATATTCAAAGTGAAGCTGCGCTAAGAGTTGGTCGCCATCGTAAAGCGCATATTTACGGCTGGCGCTGCCCGGGTTGGTAATCAAAATAAGTTTGCTCATACAGTCATTATAGCATTCTCGTAAAAAAGAAGCCCCCGAAGGACTTCTTTTTTAAAGCACTAATTACTCAGTAACGCCGAGCTCGATGCGCTTGAACTGTTTAACAGTGATGTTTTCACCAGTCTTTGCAATAGCTTCCTTGATGAACTGCTCAACAGTCTTGGAATCGTCAAGGATATAAGGCTGGTTCAGAAGAACCTTGTCGGAGAAAGCTTTCTTTGCCTGACCTTCGAGGATCTGTTCCTTCATGTTTTCTGGACCCTTGAAATTAGCTTCGAGTTCTTTCATCTTAGCTTCCTTAACCTCTGCTGGAATGTCAGCTTCGCTAACATAAAGTGGGTTCATAGAAGCGATCTGCATTGCGATCTGATGTGCGAGAGTCTTGAATTCGTCGGTCTTTGCGACGAAGCTAGTCTCACAGTTAACCTCAACGATTGCGCCGAGGCGGCCATCATGGACGTAAGCATCAATGATACCTTCGCGAGTTTCGCGGTCACCGCGCTTCTCTGCCTTAGTTAAACCCTTTTCGCGCATAGCTTTGAGGGCTTTGTCGAAATCGCCGTCAGCTTCTACGAGCGCTTTCTTTGCATCAGTAAGACCCACACCGGAGAGCTCTTTGAGTTTTTTGATTGATTCAATGCTGATTTCAGCCATTTTATAGCTCCTTTTTACTAATTATTTTGCAATTTTAGCTTTGCCTTCTTTGATAGCTGCGGCAAAGTAATCGAGAATAAGTTTGACAGACTTGATAGCGTCGTCGTTAGCTGGGATTGGGAAATCAACCTCGCTTGGATCAGTATTAGTATCGCAGATTGCGAAGACTGGGATGTTAAGAGTCTTAGCTTCCTTAATTGCGTTCTTGTCCTGAATCATATCAGTTACAATGACTGCAACTGGCTGCTCTGCCATATCTTTGATACCACCGTAGCGCTCGTTAAGAATATCGATTTCTTCCTGATAGCGCTGAACTTCGAGCTTGCTGTAACGCTTTTCGAGTTCACCGGAAGCCATGCGGCGTTCGAGATCTTTGAGCTTGCGAATCTGCTTAGTAACAGTTTCAACGTTGGTAAGCATACCGCCAACCCAACGAACGGTTACATATGGCATGTCGATAGACTCAGCAACTTCCTTAACGGTGTCTTTGAGCTGTTTCTTGGTGCCTACGAAAAGAATCTTTTTGCCCCTAGCTGCGAGCTTGGTCATCTCTGGCAAAGCTTCGTCGAGAGCCTCAACGGTCTTTTCAAGGTTGATAATATGAGCGCCTTCGCGCTTGCTGTGGATGTATGGGGCCATCTTTGGGTGCCAGCGGCTGGTCTTATGACCAAAATGTGCGCCAGCAGCAAGAAGCTCCTTGATATCTGCTTGTACAGGCATCTTCTACCTTCTCCTTTGCTACATAGTAGCTGTTTCGTTAAAATTAATTACTCGGTAATTATATCACATCTATTTTTGGCGCGCTAGACTTTTCTCTATTTTTATGCTAAAGTATGAAAATCCAACGGCTATTTGAGAGCTGTTGCACATTACATTGAAAGGCAGGTATGCATGCATGAAGACAAAGAATACTACCGTTATGATTACCAAGAAACCCTTAGACAAGTGGAACAAGGAAAACCGCGCCACGGAGAATGATCCAAATATCGTGACCGAAAATTACACCTTGATGACCACCAAACTGCGCGGAATACTGCGCGATCATGGCGAATGCGTCTCCATCAGCAATTCTCTCGTACTCGAGATTCTCGATGCCTACGCCGAAAAAGGCAAGGCGCTCAAGAAGGCACAGCAGGAGATCGAAAGACTCAAGGCGCAGCTCGCTGATTCATCTTGCCAGTAAGGGCCCAGAGATTCTCTCATTGGTGCTTTTACCTCCTTAAAAAGGCCGCACTTCATAGTGCGGCCACTTTTATTGCTTCTTATTCGTAGGCTTCTAGCGTGACGTTAGTCGTATACTCTTTACCATCGCGGACATAGGTGAGCTGGACCGTATCGCCAACTTTATATTCGCCGATAAGTGTCGAGATAGAACCAGCACGGCCAACTTCAACGTTGCCAACCTTCGTAATAACATCCTTAGTCTTAATGCCCGCCTTGTCAGCTGGACCATTTTTGACGATAGCTTCGCCAGAGCGGCTGGAGCTGTTGTAAATGTAAGCACCGTGGTTAACAGAAAGCTTTGCTTCCTTTGCAACCTCAGCAGTGACCGTAACGTAAGTTAGGCCAAGATAGGCACGCTCTGCCTTACCGCCTTCCATAATGCGATTAAGCATACCCTTGGTAGCGGAAATAGGAATTGCGAAGCCGAGACCGTTTGCGCTAGTTGCGACAGCAGTATTAATACCGATGACCTCGCCAGCAGCGTTTACGAGTGGACCGCCAGAGTTGCCTGGATTAATTGCAGCATCAGTCTGAAGCATATCGGTAAGAGTTTCTTGATTGTTGCCATTCGAATCACCGGCAGTGACAGAGCGACCAGTACCAGAGATAATGCCCTGAGTGACAGAGTTCTGGTAGGCGCCGAGAGCGTTGCCAATTGCGAGTACTGGCTGACCAACAGCAATCGTCTTCGAATCGCCGAGAGCGATAGTTGGAAGGTCTTTTGCGCCGTTAATCTTAAGGTAAGCGACATCATTAAGTGGATCCTCGCCAACAATATCGACATCGTCATAGGTGTCACCAGCATCGGTTACGACCGTGACTTTCGTTGCACCATCAATAACGTGCTTATTGGTTAGAACATAGCCATCTTTGCTAACAATCATGCCGGTACCAGCAGACTGAGTAGTGCCACTACTAAAGAAATAGGAATAGCCAGAGCTGCGGGTTTCAGAAATAATCGAGACAACTGCTGGAGTTACCTTGCTTACGATATTTGCAACTGAAGTTTCTTCGAATTCGACTGAGTTGCCAGTATAATAACCGTCTGCAGAAACCGTTTCTACTGGTTTACCCTGGCCGTCTTTTAGAAATGCAATAATGCCGAAAGTAAGGCCGGCTGCGCCGATTAAGAGCGAAACAACTGCTAATGCGATAACGCCGCCATTGCGACTACGAGTCGGGCGATTCGCAGCAGGAGTTGGCTCGTCTTTTTTCAAAACGGCGCCAGAAGCCGATGCATAATTACGCCAATTTTTTTGTTCTGTGTTTTCGTTTTCCACCTTTTTACCTCCTTTTAAAACGAATTAAACATTGAAACTTGCTACTGAGAAGAAGAATATCATCACAAACAAAATCGAAACTGAAAATAGTGCCGGCACAACAATGTCGTCAGCGCGAATCTTGCCGTCGTGAAGTAATGCTGATTTGTAGCCACGCGCAAAGAGGAAGAAGAGGATACTGACAGCAATAGGTAGCTGCGGAATAACGAGCGTCGCGTCGGTACCGAACTTGTAGACGATGGACCAGTGATAGAAAATCCAGCTCATCTCGCTCATCATGATGCCGCAAACGAAAGTGACGAGGTTAAAGTCGCGGTCATCGCTCTGAATTAACACGTGGCGGCTAGCGCCGTAACCAATAACGAAACAAAGCGCCGAGCCAACGACTGGATCGAACTGAGAACAAATTAAAGTGGTAGCAAAAGTGCCAAAGAAGACAGCGAACATTGCCTGAATCTCGGTCATAATAGTTTCACTACGTGGCTTAATTACGACAAGCCAGATAGCATAGGCGGCGGTCAATAAGATATGCCAAATGTTTAGCTCCTTACCGGCGTTATAGACCAATAAAGCAAAGCTAATACCGACCGTAAGGTCTACAAGGTTAGCCTTGAGGTTAGTCCACCAATAGCGCGGACGAACAGCTACAATGCGCCACTTCGACAGGAGCACGAGTAATACGCCAAAAACCCAGCTACCACTAATGACCGTAAGCATAGTAGAGATAACCGCTAGTGCGATATTGAGAAAGATATGAATGACTGTACTGAGAGCGTTACGCCCTTTGCGTAGAGCAATGTAATCTGCCATAACTCTTATATTTTAGCACGGAGCCCCTTTTCGTGCTACTTATGCTAAAATAGATAAGTAATGGAACAAAAACCAAGCTTTGGGCAAAAATACCCTGCACTAAAAGATATTTTGAATTTCTTAATTTTTGCCGGCGCAGTCGCCCTAGGTACATTCGTTCTAAACTCCTTTATTTTCCGCAGCTACAGCGTAGTGGGCGGTTCGATGGAAAATACTTTAATGTCTGGCGATCGCGTAATCGTTAACCGTGTGCCAGTTTCCCTAGCTCACTTCGCAGAAAAAGAATATGTTCCAGAACGTGGACAAGTAATCGTTTTCACTAATGGTGGCAATACGTCCGTAACGAATTGTGATGCCTTACCTGACGTGAAAGACCAGTATATTATCAAGCGCGTGATTGCCTTCCCTGGCGAACGCGTAACCGTAGAAAACGGCATTTTAACAGTCTACAACGACGAGCATCCAGACGGCTTTCATCCAGATGATGCGACACGCAAATCCGACACGGATGGCCCTAAAGCAAATAGCTCTGGCAACGTTAACGTAATTGTTCCAGAAGGCGAATTATTTGTAGCTGGTGACAACCGTGAAGGTTCGAACTCTTATGATTCACGCAGTGGTCTTGGCACAATTCCATATTGCCGCGTGATTGGCCCGGCCATAATGCGCATCTTCCCATTCACTGGACTAAGATTCTTCTAAACAATCAAAAAATCCGTGCCTACAGCGCGGATTTTTCGTGCGTTCTAGCCGAGAGATACGATGACGGCGATGATAACTGCGACTACAGCGACAATAGCTAAGCCGATGAGTAGATAGGTCGGCATCTTTGTTTTTTGTTTTTGCTCTGCCGGAGCTTCAGTAGCGGCCGGCGCGGTCGATTCGGTCTCGGATTGCTCAGCCGGAGTTTCTTCTGCCGCAGTCTCAGGTTCGACGGGATCGGAAGTAGCCGCATTAGCAAGGTCAGCAATCGTTGCTGGCTCTTCCGGTTCAGCTGGCACTTCAGACTCAGCTGGAGCTTCTTCGGGCTCATCGTCTTCGACAGGTGTCGCGTTAATGTTCGCTGAATCAAAGTTATTTACATTGAAGTTAGGTGTGGTATCGATAGGTTCTTCAGCTACTGGCTCCTCTGCTGGAGTTTCTACTGGAGCTGGAGCTTCGTCAGACAAATCGCCATCAACGAAGGTTGCTTCTGGAACTTTTGGCTTTTCGGCTGGAGCAGCAGCCAAATCAGCACCGCCAGCAAGGCTCATATTTGGATTTTCATTAAGTTGGCTCTGGAGCTGTGCGTCAGATGTAGGCGTATTATCGAGATCAATATCGTTAACATCAAAAGAATTCTGAATTTGATTAGCTTCACCGCCTGCAGCGACTGCCTCATTAATTGCGCTCATATCGAAATCGGATGCAAAAGAAGTTGCACCGTTATCATTCATCGTGAGTGGATCTTGGTTTATATCAGTGCTTGGGTCCATAAAAGTAATCCCCTGTTTTTGTTTTTATAAAATGCTTGTGGCTATATTAACACTATTATAGAGATTTTTCAAGGGCGACCCAGTCGGCGATAGTGAGGTCAGCCGGACGAGCATTCTCGGAAATATGATTTGCAGCAAATTTCTTCAGGATTTCTTCCTTTGGAAGCTTGAGCCCAACAGTAAGATTAGAAGCTAGCTTCTTGCGCGGAGCAATAAAACCAAGCTTAATGAGCGCCATCGTTTTTTCGCTAGCAAGCGGAGTTTCAAGTGGCTCCAAAATGACGACTTGGCTGTCGACTTTTGGCGGCGGCGTAAAGAATTCACGTTTGACGACTGGACCAAGCGTGACTTTGGCGTAAATCTGCGCCGAGAGACCAAGGACAGAATAATCGCCAGGAACAGCCGCTAGACGTTCAGCCACTTCCTTCTGGATAAGAAGAACGATCTTCTCTGGCTTATGCGTTTCGTGAATAAATTTCTGAATAATTGGCGAAGTAATGTAGTACGGGATATTACCGGCAACGACATACTTTTCTGGAAGGTTAAGCTCATCAAGATTGAGGCTGAGCACGTCTTTATGTACAACTTCAAGATTCTTACCCGGGAAGGATTTCGGCAAATTCTCTGCCAAACGATCATCGAGCTCAACGGCAGTAACTTTGTCGAAGAACTGAAAAAGCGCTGAAGTGAGCGTACCAAGACCAGGGCCAATTTCTACGACGGTATCAACGCCATCAACGGAAGCCTGATCGGCGATATCAATTAGAATATCGCGATCCTTAAGCCAGTTCTGGCCGAGAGCTTTCTTATTTTTCATCTACCACCACCCCTGTGCGCGCCAGCGATTATATGCGTTAGCCCAGCTACCGTAGCGACTAGTTGCGTAGCCGGTTGCGGAACGAAGCTGACAGACCGGATCATTCACCCAGTTGCCGCCACAGTCATTAATGAGACGAGCCTGGCTAGTCTGATAGAGTCCCCAGTATCTACCATTCGTAGCGTTCGGACGCCAGCCTGATTCGTGCGAAATAATGTAATTCACATAGCCGTAGTCGCTAGCCGAAATACCAGCAGCCGCCATCCAATCTTCATGTGAGCCAGAAGGAAGATTTAGCTTCATGCCGATTTTCACTTCTTGCGCTACAGGTTCCTTCGTAACGATTTCAGATAATACCTTACGCGAGAGCTCGGCACCATCTTTCATGTTTACTTCGTAAGTAACTGTCTTGCGACCAGCCTCGCCATACTTCGTAACGACGCGCTTGCCGTATTCTAAATCAAAGTCCTGAGTTGTCTTCTCGCCAAAGGCGATATTTTCTTCAACTGTAATTGCCTGAATACCCTGCGGCTGGATCGTAAAGCTCATCCCGTCGGTGACTTTTGTCTTTAAGCTAATCGAAACCCAGTTCTTCTCTGCGTTAGTATCAATCTTTTGCTCTTTTAGTAGTGCCTCGACAGTTTTCTGCTGTGTACGAACCGCAATTGGCTTACCATAGAAATTAATATTTACAACCTTTGCGCGCTTTACGCGATAGGCTAAGGTTTTGCCGCTTTCTAGAAGATTGTCGTACGGGACTAATTCCACTACGTCAGCATCAAGTAATTCTATGCCAGCATCAGCAGCGATATCCTCTGGATTTGTGCTGGCCGTACGGACATATTTTTTATGATAGCCGTCCAAAACAACTAAATCTTGGGCGCGATAGATATTGATGTTGTAATCATTAGAAGTGATTTGTTCGTCTAAAGCCGGCTCAACTTTGTCGCCATCTTCGAGAGTAATGTTTGCACGCGAAAGCGCATCGCGAACCGTTGCCGCGTCGGAACGTACATTGATTTGCTCGCCCCTATCGAAGAACGAAATGAAATGCGAATCCGTATCAACAGGATCATTTGCAGTCTCGTCCGCAGCGGACGCATAGTGCTGTAAAATTGAGACACCAAAAACTATGCCAAAAATAAAGATAAACAATGCTATAAGAGAGGATTTAGCCCTCATTTTGCGCATTTTCATGCATTCTAATTATATCACATGGAAGCTATACTTGCCGACCTCAAGAAAATGCTTACGGTCGAGACTAAGACGCTTGCCTGGAGCGAAGTTTTTAATCGCGTCAACACATTTTTCTAGCTGCGGACGAGTCAAAGAGATTTGTTGTTCAGCAAGGAAGAAGCGCACGATTTCCGTCGCGCATTCATCCGGCGAATCTACAACGATATTTTTAGCGCAATGATTATCATTATTCGAGAAAATGACTCGCATTATTCCTGCGTATTCTTCAAGTAATGCAGATTGTTTTTTATATAGCTCTAGAAGTTGCTGTTTGTACTCTTCCGGCAAATCCCGTAGTTTTTCGCGCACGCGGTTGCGGAGATAATCGCCTTCCGTATTCGTTTGATCTTGGCGAAATGACAGATTATGCTCCGTAGCATAACGATAGACATCGCTTTTGCGCCACTCAAGCAACGGCCGCTCAATATTAGCCGAATTCATTGGAGCCAAACCGCGCCAGCCGGTGCCGCGAATTAAATTGATTACTATCGATTCAACAACATCGTCTGCATGATGAGCGACACAAACGATGCCATTATACTTTTTCGCGATTTCTTGGAGAAAATCATAACGAGCAGCACGTGCAGTAGCTTCGCCGCAATTCCCCCCTAGCTTCGCATGCTTAACTTCAAAAACTAAGCCGTACTCTTTTGCTAAACGTTCGACAAACTCGGCATCCTCGTGCGAGTTCGGACGAATGCCATGGTCAAAATGCACAACAATAGGATGCTCATCCTTTAGAAGATGCAGCATAACTACAGAATCAATGCCGCCAGAGACCGCCAAGATTTTTTTCATTGTCTTAATTATAGAGGAAAACTAGTTTTTATGCCGTTTATGGTATAATTTAGGCATGTTATTGATTGGTTCCAAAGTCTCAAATATGCCAGTATTAAGCCTTCATGTTGGCGGCCCAGTAGCCGATATTCGCGAGGCAATAATTGACCCAGAAGACTTACGCGTCGTCGCCTATACGCTCGACGGCCCAATCATCAAAAATGATCCAGAAGTTGGCAATATTCTCGATACACAAGACGTACGTGAGATTAGCAATTCTGGCCTGATCGTTGATTCTACCGATCGCTTTACGACTCGCGAAGACGTTATCAAGTTTGACAAGATTATGGACCTTGGCTTCCATTTGGTCGGTCTGAAAGTTGTTACTACTGACGGCAAGAAGCTTGGCAAGATTGTCGATTACACACTCGATTCGAGCACTTTCATGATTTATCAGCTTATCGTCCAGCGTCCTTTTATGTCCGCTCTTATTGATCCAGAACTAACAATCAATCGCTCTCAGATTGTCGAAGTTGATGATTTTAAGGTTACAATTAAGCACGAAAAAGCTGAAGTAAAAATGCCGAAAGAAAAGAAGAAGGCCGAAGAAGAATTCGTGCCAAACTTCACTAATCCTTTCCGCAAACCTGCTTACACCGAAGAAGACGCAATAGACGATAGCTCGTCTAATATATCCGAGTAATTAAAACCCTGGCGCAAGAGATATTGAATTAACTTTTGTTCGTCAGGGTATTTTTTCGCTTTGCGCGCAATTATCTTGCGGAGCTCAGCGCTTTCGTTACGGCCGGATTCGGCTAAGACTTTTTCGATAACCGATTGACTAATACCCTTCTGCTGAAGCTCAAGACGAAGCTTTTTAATACTAGTGCCCTTACTAACATTGCGGTTTTCGGCCCAAGTCGCCGCAAAGCGCTCGTCGTCAATATAGCCACGATCATTCAGACGTTTTAAAACAAGCGGAACAAGCGAAGCGTCGTAGCCTTTTTTGAGCTGCGTAGAATACTCGCCAGTTTTACGATTCTTGACGCGCACCTTACGGTCGAGCGTTTTGCGCTTTAAATAGTCCTGGATTTCTTTTTCGGAACGCGGGCGCATTAAAGCGTATTCAAGGGCTCGCGCATAAAACTTTCCGAAATCCGAAGCGCGTTTCAGTTCGTCTAGTTCTTCTGGCGATAATTCACGGCCGATTTTTATATGGAGGTCTACGACCTGTGAGATATCGAGCGAACAGAAAAACTTATCGTCAATGTAAATATTGACGCGATTTTGGTCACGTACAGCCTCTTTTATATCAGTAACGCGACGAGCTGCCGGCTTTTTAGAACCGGCAGTCACTTCGTCAAAAATCGTATGCGTTTTGAGCATTACTCTTCGTCGTTTTTAGCTGCTTCGCGAACCTTAGCTTCAATCTCTGCCATTAATTCTGGCTTTTCTTTGAAGAGTTTCTTTACGGCTTCACGGCCCTGGCCAAGCGTCTCGCCATTGTATTTCAAGAAGGCGCCAGCCTTTTCCATAACGCCATGGCTGACTGCGAGATCAAGTACGTCGCCAGTCTTACTAATGCCTTCGTTATACATAATATCGAATTCGGCAGTACGGAATGGTGCAGCAATCTTGTTCTTTACGACCTTAATCTTAGTACGGTTACCAGAAACATTCTCGCCATCCTTAATCTGACCAATGCGGCGAATATCGATACGAACGGATGCATAGAACTTAAGGGCGTTACCGCCAGTAGTAGTCTCTGGGTTGCCGAACATCACACCGATCTTCATACGAATCTGATTAATGAAGATGACAGTAGCCTTAGTCTTGCTAATAATACCGGTAAGTTTGCGCATAGCCTGAGACATCAAGCGAGCCTGAAGACCCATCTGAGCATCGCCCATATCACCGTCAATTTCTGCCTGTGGAACGAGTGCTGCAACAGAGTCGACTACGATAAGGTCGACTGCACCAGAACGAACGAGCGTCTCGCAAATTTCGAGAGCTTGTTCGCCGTTATCTGGCTGAGAAATCAACAAGTCTGCAGTATTAACACCAATCTTACGTGCGTAAGCCGGATCAAGCGCGTGCTCTGCGTCAATGAATGCAGCCTGGCCGCCCTGCTTCTGAATTTCAGCAATAGCGTGAAGAGCCAAGGTAGTTTTACCAGAAGACTCTGGGCCATAAATCTCAATAATACGGCCTTTTGGATAGCCACCACCGAGTGCTAAATCCAAAGCTAGCGAACCAGATGAGAACAATTCAACATCAATCTTGGACTGGTCGCCAAGCTTCATAATAGAACCGTCGCCGAACTGCTTCGTAATCTGAGAAAGCGCAAGATTTAGCGCCTGCTTTTTGCCATCATCAACTTTTCCGTCGCCCACCGCTTCCTGACTCTTCTTAGCCATTAGTAAATACCTCCAAATTTATACTTATATTTTAACATCTGTTTAGCAGAATGCGATAGTCGTATCTGACGCATTCTCGTTTTCTCGATAGGCCGGCAGCTTCTCAAAGAAATAATGTAATACTTCTTCAATACTCTCCTTATCCTCATTGCTGACGTTACCGCTACAACCAACGTGCGGATTGCGGCGATTAATATGTTTAACGTAGTCTACTTCTCCAGTCCTTAGGTCTAGTCCGATACCATAGATATTCTCTAGTTGGCTGCGTTTCACTAATAATAAATCCCTCAGATCTGCCAAATAGTCATCGCCAAAAGAAATGGCGTAGTTGACCGGGTCGACAGCGGCCCAAATGTAGCCCTCGCAATCATCCTGCAACTGTAGCAGTTCACGTTTCTTTAATTGCACCCTTTTGTATATTTGCATAAATATCTATATGCTCCTTTTGTTATTTTGTAATCGCTAGAATACTCCCGATTATTACAGGCAAGAAGCATGAGTATTTTATTTTTGGCACTTTTTTGAAAATATGTTCTAATAATTGTGGTAAAATAGAGTAAATTAGACAAAATACAAGAGGAATTTTTTAATGAGCGGACACAGTAAATGGGCAACCACCAAACGCCAGAAAGCAGTCGTTGACGCCAAGCGCGGTGCGTTGTTTACAAAAATCGGTAACCAGATTGCTATTGCAGCACGTAGTGGTACCGATCCTGCTATGAACCCATCCCTCGCGATGGTTCTTGAGAAGGCTCGCCTCGCTAACATGCCAAAGGCAAACATCGAACGCGCAATTGCTCGCGTTGCGGATAAAAGCGCAGCGGCCCTCATCGAAGAAACTTATGAAGCTTACGGCCCTGGTGGCGTTGGCATCATTATCGAAGTTGCAACTGATAACAAAAACCGTACTATGCCAGAAGTACGCCACACGCTTGAAAAGAACGGTGGCCGCATGGCAGACCCAGGTTCTGTCATGTTCCAGTTCACCCGCAAGGGCGTAATCTTTACCAAGTCCAAGGGCGACGAAATTATGATGGCAGCCCTCGATGCTGGCGCAGAAGATGTCGCAGAGGAAGAAGACGGCACCACTATCTACACTGCTTCTAGTGATCTTATGAAAGTACGCGGCGCCTTGATCGATAACGGTTACGAAATCGATTCCGCAGAACTTCAGTACGTACCAAACAACACTATTCCTGTCGAAGGCGAAACTTCCGAGAAGGTTGAGAAAATTCTCGACGCGATCGACGAACTCGACGACGTCGTCGCTGTTCATACGAACGCCGAATAATTTTGTAAATAATTTTAAAAAGAGCCAGAAAAACTGGCTCTTTTTTATGCACTGAGTGATATACTAGTGTTATGAAGAAGCAAGCAGATTACATGGTTGAAATTGGCAATATTATCGCGACGGCTCGCACTCGTCAAGATATAACCCAGGCCGAGCTTGCCGAAAAAGTCGGCACAAGCCAGTCCGCCATCAACCGTATTGAACATGGTAAACAAAATGCATCTCTTGAGATAATCTCCAAGATTAGCCGCGCGCTAAATTATCAGATTATTACCATCAACGAAAGCGCTACTCAGGGCTACCGCATCAACGGCGGCAAAGAGCTTCATGGTAGCGTCACAATCAATACTTCTAAAAACGCCGCAGTCGGCTTGCTTTGTGCTGCTCTCTTAAACGAAGGCAAATCTACTTTCCGCCACCTCGCACACATCGAAGAGGTTTATCGCATTCTCGAAGTGCTCGAATCGATTGGCGTAAAAACCGCCTGGATCAACGATGGCCGCGACCTCGAAATCGATCCGCCACGCAACCTCAATCTTAAGAATCTCGACATGGATGCCGCACGTCGTACGCGCACTGTCATCATGATGATGGGGCCTCTACTTCATCATTTCAAAGAGTTCCGCCTGCCTTACGCTGGTGGTTGCTCGCTTGGTTCTCGCACCGTCGAGCCACATCTTCATGCGCTTAAAACTTTTGGCCTTAAAGTCGACGCAAAATCTAATCCTGGTTTTTATGAAGCAAAGGTTGAGCCAATTTCTGGCAACCATCGCAAGATTGTTCTCACCGAACGCGGTGATACGGTCACCGAGAATGCCATTATGGCCGCCGCACTCTGCCCTGGCGAGACCGTAATTGTTGGCGCTAGCCCGAACTACATGGTCCAGGATGTCTGTTTCTATCTTGAAAAACTTGGCGTCAAAATCGACGGCGTTGGTACGACAAATATTACCGTTCATGGCGTAAAACGTATCTGTAAGAATATCGAATACGCACCAAGCGAAGATCCAATTGAGGCAATGAGCTTCATTGCAGCCGGCATCGTCACAAAATCCCAAATCGAGATTAAGCGCGTACCGATCGAGTTCCTCGAGATTGAGCTCGAAGTATTACGTAGCATGGGTCAGAAAATTGTTTTGTCTGACGAATATCTCGCCGATAACGGCCGCACGCGCCTCGTTGACTTGAAGCTTCAAAAATCCAAACTCAAGGCACCAGTCGACAAGATTCATCCAATGCCATTCCCTGGTCTCAATATTGATTCTTTGCCATTCTTCTCCGTAATTGCCGCAACCGCAGAAGGTCGCACTCTGATTCATGACTGGGTCTTCGAAAACCGCGCCGTTTACTCAACTGAGCTTGCAAACCTCAACGCAAAGGTCGAGCTTTGCGACGCACACCGCATCTACATCAATGGTCCAACCAACTGGCGCCCAGCTGAGATGATGGCGCCACCAGCGCTGCGCCCAGCCGTCGTCATCATGCTTGCCATGCTTGCCGCCCCTGGTTGCTCGGTCTTGCGCAACACTTATTCCATTGCACGCGGCTACGAAAACTTTGCTCATCGCCTAGTCCAACTTGGCGCTGATATTGAGCAGCTTTCTGACCTATAAAAACAGAGATAGATGTAGTATAATTTAACTATGTCTATTACTAGAGAAGATGTCCTGCATTTGGCAGAGCTATCTAATATTTCGCTTAGCGAAGAACAGATTGAGCCTCTGATTCGGGACTTAGGAAATATTGTTAACTATTTCTCGCAGCTTGACGAGCTTAATACCGAAAACGTCGAGCCAACTTACCAGTGCTTTGATATGCAGAATGTTTGGCGCGAAGACGTAATTGAAGATTTTGAAGCAAAGCGCGAGGATTTGCTCGCTTTGACGGTCGAGAGCGAAGATAACCAGATAAAGGTGCCAAAAGTTCTATGATTATTGCCGATAAAAACACCAAAGCGGTAGATCTCGTTCGTGCCGCGCTCGACAGAGCAAAAGAATGCGAAGAATATCATGCTTTCATTTCAATGAACGAAGCTGGCGCGCTTGAGCGTGCTCGCGAAATTGATGCAAAGATTGAAAAAGGTGAGCCTGTTGGCCGTTTGGCTGGTGTGCCTTTCGCTTTGAAGGATAACTATCTCAGCCCAGAAGGCGACACTACGGCTGCCGCAAAGATGCTCGAGGATTTCGCTTCCCCAATCACCGCGACTGCAGTTAAAAAGCTCGAAGATGAAGGCGCTATCATGATTGGCCGTGCTAACCTAGATGCTTACGCACACGGTGGTAGTACCGAAAACTCTTACTTCGGCCCAACTTCTAACGCTTACGACAAGTCTCGTGTTGCTGGTGGTTCTAGTGGCGGTAGCGCAGTTGCTGTCGCACTCGACATCGTTCCATTTGCACTCGGTTCCGATACTGGTGGCTCCATTCGTCAGCCAGCTAGCTTTAACGGTGTCGTCGGCGTCAAACCAACTTATGGCGCAGTTAGCCGTTATGGCGTAGTCGCAATGGCGTCTTCAACCGATACGATGGGCTGCTTTGCTAAGAACGCTGCAGACGCAGACTTCATTATGTCTATCATCGCTGGCAAGGATGCAAAGGATTCCACTACCCTCAACGATTACTGGACTAAGCCACTCGCCGAAGCTAAACCAGCCAAGAAGAAAATCGGTCTTATTTCCGACTTCATGGGCGAAGGCGTTGATGATGACGTTAAGAGGGTTACGAATGATTACGTCGCTAAGCTCAAGAAAGCTGGCTACGAAGTTAAAGAAGTTAGCATGCCAATCCTCAAATACGCTTTGGCTATTTATTACATCGTTCAGCCTGCCGAGGTTGCTTCTAACCTTAGCCGCTACGACGGCGTTCGCTATGGCCATCGCTCCAGCGAGATTAAGTGCCTCGATGACGTCTATAGCAAATCTCGCGACGAGGGCTTTATGCCAGAGAACAAGCGCCGTATCTTGATCGGTAACTTCGTACTTAGCTCCGGCTTCTTCGATGCCTACTATCTTAAAGCACAGAAGGCTCGCACTCTTCTTATTAATGCCTATAATGATGCGTTCAAAGAATTTGACGCACTCCTCTGCCCAGTCGCTCCAAACCCAGCATTCAAGCTCGGCGAAAACACTAGCGACCCTCTTAAGATGTATCTTGAAGACGTGATGACCGTTCCGCCAAGCATGGCCGGTCTCCCAGCAATTTCTATTCCTGCCGGTAGGAGTAAAGAAGGTTTACCAATTGGCGTTCAGCTCGTTGGTCCACGCCAGAGCGATCAGATTTTGCTTCACATCGCTGACGAATTGGAGGATAAATAGTCCATGGACGGTTCGCTACTAGTTTTCTTGGTGGCAATTGTAATCGTAGGAATTTTATTCATTCTCGCGATTTCGATGACTGGCAAACGCAGCCATAATTTCGACAAGGAAGACTACCAGGTAGACTTCCTTCGCATCGAGCAGTCTCTTGAAAGAGACAACGAGTCTAGCTATTCGATGGCAATTATCGAAGGCGACAAGTTGCTCGATCGCGCTCTGATGGAAATGGGCGTCCAAGGTCGTACGATGGGCGATCGCCTCAAGCGTATCGGCAAGGCAAAGTTCACCCAGCTTAACGCAGTTTGGCACGCACACAAGCTTCGCAACCAGATTGCACATGAGCATGATTTTAAGCCTGAATATCGCCAAGCATTACATGCGCTTGAGACCTATAAACAAGCATTAAAAGATTTAGGAGCAATTTAGATGAGTGAATATAAAATTACCATCGGCATCGAATGCCACGTTCAGCTAAACACGAAAACTAAATTGTTTAGCGCCGTCGACAATGATGCTGTAGACAAAGAGCCAAACTCTTGCGTCAGCCCAATCGACTACGCATTACCTGGCATGCTTCCAGTGCTTAATAAGGCTGCTGTTGAGAAAGCAGTTCGCGCTGGTCTCGCAATGAACTGTAAAATTAATCTTGTTAGCCGTTTCGACCGCAAGCATTACTATTACCCAGATTTGCCAAAAGGCTATCAGATTTCCCAGATGTATCAGCCAATTATTGGTGCTGGCGTAGTTCATCTACCAGATGGTAGCGATGTCCAAATCGAGCACGCGCACCTCGAGGAAGATGCCGGTAAGCTTACTCACTTCGGCAATTATTCCCTAGTCGACCTTAACCGTGCCGGCACACCACTTATCGAAATCGTCTCTATGCCAGATATCCATTCCGCAGCACAGGCTCGCGCATACTGCGAAGAGCTTCACCGCCTTATGATGTACGCTGACGTTACGAATGGTGATCTTTATCAAGGCAACATGCGTTTCGACGTAAACATTTCGATTTCTAACACTGATAAGCTCGGTACGCGCGCAGAGATTAAGAACCTTAACTCCTTCCGCAGCGTCGAGCGCGCAGTTGAGTATGAATACAAGCGCCAGAAAGCTTTGCTCGAAAAGGGCGAGCGCGTTGTTCAGGAAACTCGCGGCTGGAATGATACGACCGGCAAGACTACTTCCCAGCGCAGCAAGGAAGAGGCTCAGGATTACCGCTACATGCCAGAACCAGACGTTCCGCCAATCGTACTCGAGCAGGCCTATGTTGATAAGGTTGCAGCAGAAATGCCTTTGATGCCAGCCGACTACCGTTCAAAGTTTGGCGTGCTTAATCTTGACGAAAGCGCAGTTGAAGCGATTATTAACTACCCAGTACTCGCGCAGCGTTTAGCTGAGGTTTGCGACAAGAATGTCGGCCTCGCACCACGCGTCGCAAACTGGTTCGCTAGCGTTTTGTTAGCAGAAGAAAACTTAGACAAAGATTTCTCCCTCGCGACCGGCGCAGAACTTACCGAACTCTCTGAAATGGTTGAGAAGAAAGAGCTCTCCTCTACCGCCGCTAAGGACGTCTTGATGGAAATGTACGACAAGAAGAACACCACCAAGACCCCACATCAGCTCGCTAAAGAAATGAATTTGTTACAGGAAAATGACGAGAACGCACTCTCGGCAATTATCGATGAAGTTCTCATGATGCCAGAATGCGCAAAGGCGGCCGAAGATGTCAGAAACGGAGAAATGAAAGCGATTGGATTCCTAGTTGGACAAGTAATGAAAAAATCGAAAGGTAAAGCAAACCCAGCTAGCGTGAACGAGTTAATTAAAAGTAAGTTGTCATAAAAAGGAGATAATAAATGTCATACAAAAAACCAACCAAGGCAGTTATTACGGACGCAGGCTTCGCTAGCCGCTTCCTACCAATCACCAAGACCGTGCCAAAAGCGATGATTCCGCTCGGCGCTAAGCCAATTATGCAATACGTCGTCGAAGAGTGTGTTGCTGGCGGTATCAAAGATATCATCATCGTTGCTACCCACGAAGGCAAGCCAATCTACGAAGATTACTTCAAGAATCCTTGCGAGAAGATTTACAAGCAGCTAGAATCTCAGGGCAAGCTCGATCGTTTCGAAGCAGTTCGCGAAGTTCTTTCCCTCGCAAACATCACAATCATCGAGCAGGATCCTAGCTACCCTTACGGCAACGGCTCCCCAATCGCTAGCGCAAAGCCATACCTTAATGACGACGAAGCATTCATCGCGCTCTACAGCGACGACCTTATCTTCGGCGAAGGCGACGTTAAGACTCTTATCGAAGCTTACGAGAAGAACCCGGACGCTAAGGCAATCATTACCGCACAGGAAATGCCACAGGAAGTTTGGAATAAGTATGGCATGATCGCCCTTAAGGACGAAAAGAAGATGACGCTTAGCCATATCGTCGAGAAACCTGCTAAGCCAGAAGATAGCCCAAGCAACCTCACTTCCTACGGTCGCTATCTCCTTACTCCAGAAGTATTTGCTCACCTCGTGCCAAGCAACACTGGTCTCGATAATGAGCTCTGGACCGTCGATGCTATTACGAAGCTTGCAAAGTCTGGTGATGTAATCGTAACCAAGTCTAAGGGCAAGTGGCTCACCACTGGCGACCCAAAGAACTATTACGCCGCCTACGAAGAATTCATTAAAATGGGAGAGTAAACCATGGAAACACCTGCTTGGATTTTAGTATTCATTCTATCAATCACGCTATTTCTTTTCTTACTAATAGGCATTATCTTGCTTATTAAGCTCATTGGTGTTACAAAAGAGGCTAAGAAGATCATGCTTCAAGGTCAGAATATCGCCGAAAAGGCAGATGATATCGCTGATAACGTTCGCGATATGACAACTGTAGGTGGTCTAGTAAAGTACTTCACTGAGAACTATCTCGAGAAGGCTGAGAAAAAGAAAGCCAAGAAATCCAAGAAAGGAGAATAAAATGGCAGAAAAGAAAGATAACGGTGGTGGCAAATTTGTCCTAGGCGCAATCCTCGGTACCGTCGCAGGCGCAGTTGCAGGCGTCCTCATGGCTCCAAAGTCCGGCAAGGAAACCCGCAAAGATATCAAAGACGGCGCAAAGAAAGCTGGCAGCAAGGCTAAAAGCGAAGGTAAGAAACTCCTTAAGCGCGGCAAGAAAGAAGCTGAAAAAGCTGGCAAAGAAATCGCCAAAGAAGCTAAGGTCGTCAAAGACGAAGTAGCTAAAAAAGTCGAAAAGAAATAAGCCAACTTAAAAAATCTCCCGTTCGGGAGATTTTTTGTGCTAAGGAACTAGGTGTTTTTAGGGCAAAAAGTCAAGATTTGCTATACTAGATAGTAATGGAAAAGAAAGATGTAAAAATCCTAGCAATTGTAGGTATGTGCGGTAGTGGCAAGTCAACCGCCATTGATTATCTTACTGAACGTAAAATCCCAAAGATTTATTTCGGCGGCGTCATTCTAAAAGGCATGGAAGAAGCTGGCATCGAAGATACGCCTGAAAACGAAAAGAAATTCCGCGAAGAAATCCGCGAAAAAGAAGGCAAAGACTTCGTTGTTAACCGCGTCGTTAAAGAGGCTAAGAATCTCATTGAGGCTGGCCAGAAGCGCATCGTGCTCGATGGCCTTTATTCCTGGACTGAATATAAAATCCTTCGTCAAGAATTCCCTACCGAGATGACCGTAGTCGCAATCACCGTACCAAAAGCATTGCGCCGCAAGCGTCTCGCAGAGCGCCCAGTACGCCCATTCAATGCGCAGGAAGCAGCCGAGCGTGACAAAACTGAGATCGAAAATCTCGAAAAGGGTGGCCCAATTGCTATTGCCGATTATTACATCGATAACTCTGCAGACATCAAGACCTTCCATGAGAATTTTGCTGAGCTCTGCAAGAAAATCGGATTTCTAGATGCCTAAAGAATTGCAGATTCCGAATCGTGAAACGGAATTGTTATTAGCTGAATTGCGCAAGACACTAGATTTGCCGGGCGACGTAGTTGAGTTTGGCTGCTATGAAGGCGATACTTCGATTTTGTTAGCCGGCGAACTGCGTGATACGCCAGACAAGTGGCTTTATCTTTATGATTCTTTTGAAGGTCTGCCAGCAAAAACCGTCGAAGACAATAGCGGTGACGGTTGGCGCTTCAAAGAGGGCGAACTTAAGGCTTCTCCAGAGACCGTGCAGCATAAATTCAAGAAATACGCTCTACCGGATCCAGTTATCGTGAAGGGTTGGTTTAATGAGTTGAGCGATTCCGATCTACCGAGTCAGATTTCCTTCGCTTTGCTCGATGGTGATTTTTATGAATCAATCAAGAGTAGCCTAGCGCTCGTTGCGCCGCGCATAACGACGGGCGGAATTATCACAATCCACGACTATCGCAACGCAGAGCTGCCAGGCAGTGCTAAAGCCGTCAACGAGTTCCTCGCCAACCATGCCGACAAATATAGCTTACGCATCGTTGCTACGATGGCAGTACTAGAAAAGCTTTAATTAATAAGAATATGGCGATGTGAGCCGGATAATAAACGTAGCCAAAGAGGCGCGGCAATCGCCGCCCTTTTTTGCCGGAATATAAAGCGATAGGAATAATTGCGAAGAATGAATATACTTGGACGAGCCAGCCAGATTCAAGCGCGACAGACGACATCATGGCAACTAATGAAATAGCCTGCGCCATTACGCATAAGAAACGATTATTTTTAAAGAGTTTATCGGAATAATAAAACAGCACAATCACCAGAACGCCATATGCGCCATACTCACATTCAAAGGCGCCAGCCGCCAAGACTAGAAGCGGAATACCAACCAGGAAGAAGCCGCCCTGCTCCGCACAGATCAGCGAAACAAAGGCAAAGGCGAGCGTAAAGACTACGTTATGGTAATAGCGAGCGCCGAAGCACTGGGCAGAAATATAGAACAATACCTGCGCAACGAGAGCAGTCACGAGAAGGCGAGCAAAATACTTCGAGCGCGAATGCGTATGCTTAAATCCTTCCACCAGCATGAAAGCGAAGATTGGAAAAGCGATGCGCCCAATGACGCGGAGCGGCCAGCAATCAGGAACGAGATAATAGCCAATGTGGTCGATAGTCATCGAGATAATTGCGATTATCTGTAATGTCGCGGCGCTAATCATGCCTCTATTATATACCTTGACTTTTATGCCGTTCTGTGCTATAATAGAAGGATAAGGCGGCGCTATTTGATTATCTATTCGGGAGGGCGAATTATGAAAACAATACGTGACGATGAATACACTTACGAACCTGTATATAACAATTACGATCAACGCACATTATCAGAAGAAGTGCTCGAGTTCACTGCGGCATGCTTGATTCCTTTATTTATCTTGCTCGGCTGCTGGCTGGGCGGTTCACTTCTTCTCCTGATGGTCCCAAAGACAATGCGGTTACTCTACTGGCCACTTCAGGTCATCCGCTTCTGTGGAAAATGGGGCACCATCATCGGCTGGCCACTCTGGCTCATATTAGAAATTTATGGCCATGTACAGCGAGCCAAAGAGAAACATGAGGAAAATCGTCGCCTTAACGGGGAGCATTAATGCTCCCCTATTTTCTTGCAAAAGCGCGGGCAAAGATTTTGTAGATTTCTAGAGCGAGAAGAATGATCAACGCGATGCCGAAGAACTCAGCAATCAGGACTGGCGGCATAGAAATCGTCTGGAGGAATTGCGTGAAGAGCGGTACTTCCATCACGATTAGCTGAAGAATAATTGTGCCGGCGATGCCGAACATGAAGACCGGATTCTTGAGTAGCGAGATGCGGAAAGCAGACTGTTTTTCGCTGCGACAGTTGAAGGCGTGAACGTTCTGAACGAAGACCATGAGACACATCGTGTAGCTGCGTGCGACAACAATATCGACATTCGCAACGCGAACGAGATAGTAGTAGAGCGCGAAGATTACACCCGTAATAACTGCTGCAGAATAGAGGATTTTACGGAGAAGAGTTTTGTCGAAAATCGATTCTTTTGGATCGCGTGGCTTCTCGCGCAGAATATCCTTCTCTGCCTTTTCGAAGCTGAGCGCAAAGTCTTGAACGCCGTCCGTCACAACATTGAGCCAGAGGAGCTGAACCGCTACAAACGGCATCGGCAAATCAAGGGCGATGGCCAGGCAGAAGAATACCGCCTCGGCAATGTTACAGGAAATTAGGAAGAAGATAATCTTACGAATGTTGGCATAGGCAACGCGACCTTCTTTGACGCCAGCAACGATGGACTTGAAGTTATCGTCGACAATAATCATATCGGCCGTCTCGCGCGCAATATCAGTGCCAGAGCCCATAGCGACGCCGATGTTTGCAGACTTGAGCGCTGGCGCGTCATTCACGCCGTCGCCAGTCACAGCAACGAATTCGCCTTGGCGCTTGAGCGAGTTGACGATATGAAGTTTTTGTAAAGGCGTGACGCGCGCGAAGACGAGTTTTTGCGAGACAAATTCGTCAAAATCTTTCTGACCGCGGCGATAAACTTTCTCGACTTCTTCCCCGCTCGCGACCTGCTCCATATCCTTAGCAAGCTCTAAGTCGCGCGCAATCGAAAAGGCGGTGAGCGGATGGTCGCCCGTAATCATAAGGACCTTAATGCCAGCCGTATGACACTCACGGATAGAAGCGACTGCTTCTTTACGAATTGGGTCAATAAAGCCGACCATGCCCATGAAAGTAAGACCTTTGATGTCTTTTTCAGAATAATTCTTTTTGCTCGGCATTTTTCCGACAGCAAGCGCGATAACGCGGTAGCCGTCCTTTGCGAGCATCTCATTTTGCGCATGAAGCTTGCGCATTTCTTTCCCACGCGCAAAGTTTACCTTGTCACAGAAACCAGCCACAACTTCGAGCGAGCCTTTGACCGTACAGTAGGTTTCGCCGCCCTTCTCATAGAAGACTGCCGAATACTTATTCTCTGATTCATACGGCACGCGCTCAATAATTTTAATGCCACGCGTTTTCACTTTCAGCTTCTCGCCAAGTACGAGGAAAGCAATATCGATCGAGTCGCCAATTTGTTTGCCGCCTTCGATGCTTGCTTCATTATTAAGCACGCCAAGTAGACCAAGTTCCTCAGCGTAGCTCATGACGTTGCCGGTTACTTTGCCAGCTGTGCTGAAGCCGGTGCCAGAAACGTGATACTCTTCACCGTTCGGCAAGATAATTCGTTTGGCAGTTTGCTGGTTAACGGTAAGGGTGCCGGTTTTGTCTGATGCGATTACAGTGCAGCTACCGAGCGATTCGGCGGAATTAAGCTTGCGGACAATCACATTCTTTTTTGCCATACGGTTAGATGCGATACTGAGTGCCATCGTGAGCGCAAGTGGAAGACCTTCTGGCATAGCGGAAACCGCAAAGGCAATCACGGTCAAAAGAATCTCAGTATATGGAACCTTCTTAATAATAAGCAATGTCGTAAGGACGGCGGCAATAATCAAAATCATGACAGTAATTTGGCGTGAGAGTTTCTCGACGCGTAGAGTGAGTGGCGACTTGGCTTTGTCGGTATTATTAATACTGTCAGCAATCTTGCCGAGCTCAGTCGAAAGGCCAGTTTTCACGACAATAGCTTTAGCACGACCAGATACAACTGTTGTGCCGGAAAAGGCCATATTATGCTGATCGCCAAGCGATGCGCCAACCTTACCAATTGTCTCAGGATTCTTGGCGACTTGGACGCTCTCGCCAGTTAAAACGGATTCATCGACAGAAAAGTTATGCGTCTCAACTAAGCGCATATCGGCAGAAATTTTATCGCCGGATTCGAGCATAACAAAATCGCCAGGCACGAGTTCCTCGGCATTAACAATCTGATTTTCACTATCGCGAATGACTTTAACTTGAACCTTAATATAGTCCGCCAGCGCCTCAGCAGTATTATTTGCCTTGTTCTCCTGATAGGTGCCCATTACAGCATCGATAAGGATGATGAAGGCAATCACAGCAGCATCAATATATTCGCCTGCGATAATGCTAGCCACAATCGCAACTACGAGTAGCAAAACCATTGGGTCGACAAATTCATGGAAGAAGATTTTTAGAATGCCATCTTTTTTCTTTTTTGGCAAAATATTGTCGCCATATTTCTTGCGGCGCGCAGGAACCTCAGTGTTTTTTAGACCTAATTCACTAGTTCCGAATTCAAATAGGACATCAGAAATATCTTTATTGTAATATTCCTGATCCATGATTATTTACCGAAGTAAATGTATTGATACATGCCCTTATCAACCCACTGCTCAGAATATTCACCAGCGCGGTAGCCAGTTGCAGCGTTGCGATAGTTGTACTGCGAAATGTAGACACGATTGCCGCTCACTGCCTCTACCCAAACGGCGTGACCGTAAGCACCACCCGTAGAAATACCGACTGTATGAACTTTTGGAATATTGCTGACAGTATAGCCGGCAGCGCGTGCGTTTGCTGGCCATTGTTTTGCGTTACCGCGACCGCCCCAGTATGGCATATAGCCATAGGTACTGTAGACTTTCCATGCAGTATAGGAGACACATTCGCAAATATACATACCCCACTGGTCAGCGAAGGCATCCTTCTGCTGCGGGCAGCGATTAGAATATGGGTAACCACCCTTGCGCGGGTCGCCGGCGGTCACGCCAGAAACATTGTACTGGCGAGCGAGATCGGCAAGAATCTTCTGCTGCTCTTCTTCGAGTGCTGCTTTTTGAGAAGCGACCTGGTTCTTCATGTTGCGATAGGACTGTTCGCTCTCGCGAGTCTGGGCGAGCAAGACAGCCTGCTCTGCCTGAAGTTGTGCGAGCTGATTCTTTTGCGAATTCAAATCCTTTAAAATCATTTCCGCGTTCTTTTTCTTGACCTCAAGCTCAGCTTTGAGATTCTTGTTCTCTTCAATAATGCGAGAAAGCGTGTCAGAGACACTGGACATCTGCATCTCTTCATCAATGAAGCTAGAGAAAGAGTCGGACGAAGCCATACGCTCGAGCGTAGAGATTTCGTCATTGTAATAGAACTGTGCGATTGTGTAGCCAACCGTATCGGAGTTAGTATTGATCTTCTTTGTAATAGTATCGATCTCAATAATCAACTGTTCACGTTCAGCCTCTTTGAGCTCAATCTGAGTTTTAAGAGCGTTTTGCTGAGCGACAAGCGAATTGATCTGAGCCTGAATCGAGTTAGCCTCAGCCGCAAAAGCACTAGCCTGCTCTTCGTACTGATTCATCTGCTGACGAAGTTCAGAAATCTTAGAGTTGACGTTATTGAGATCCTGCTGCGTGTAGGCACTAGAACGTGGCGCCGGAAGAATACTGGCAACAATAGCCAAAGCAGCAAGGCAAAGACTAAGGATGTTGCGCTTAATTTTCATAATAAAATCATAGCATAAGCGGGATGATTTTTCAAGACCACCCACCTATGCTTCTCCTTTCTATTTTTTATTTTTGTTTGAGATATTTGCGTGTTGCAAGTAGGGATGAAATGACGCCGATTAAGATGCCTGCGACTAGCAATGCGCAGAGTGCGAGATACCAGAAGTTGCGCATAATTTCAGCGGTAGGATCAAGCGTAGTGCCGAATTGCGGCTGCAAGGCGAAGGTACCAGCATAGGCAATTACGCCAGCAATAACAGCGGCAATGATGCCATAAATACTTGCTTCCACAACGAATGGGCCAACAATAAACCAGCGGCTTGCACCGACGAGACGCATCATGTAGATTTCTTCCTTACGGTTGAAAATTGCCATACGGATTGTATTGAAGACAACGAGGATCGCAATTAGCGCAAAGACGCCACCAGCAGCGAGGCCAATGAGCTCGACGCGGTTCATGGTACCGGCAATTTTGTCGATTGTATCACGACGCTCCGAAGCGTAGCTTGGTGCATTATTCTTATCGAGTAGTTCTTTGAGGTCTTCGTCGTTATTAACGAAATCTTCAAGCTCTTGCGTGTTGTCGAGGTTTACGAGCTTAACATTAAGCGTCCATGGTAGCTTATTTGGAGCATCAAGAAGATTTTGACGATAAGTCTCTTTTTCCTTCGCGGTTAAATCTTTACTACGCGCAAGAATCTTTTCGATAGCTGCTTTATTGGCCTCACTTGGCGAAGTTGAAGTTACTTCAACGACAGATTCGAGCTGCGTCATACGAGAGACGATCTTGCTGATTTGTTCGTCAGTTGTGCCCTGATCGAGATAAATCGACATGTCGACCTGCTGCTCAATCTTATTAACAACAGTGCCCATCGCATGAGTTGCAATCAGGGTCGCAGATAAGACAATCAAGGTGACGGCCATAATTGCGATAGCGGCAATACTGAGCCAGGTATTACGCACGAAGCTCTTTGCACCATATTTCAAAACACGCGCATTAGTGCGCATAGCATGACGATGCGTCTTAGTGATGCGATTGAGGCGCTCTTTACTGAGCTCTGCAGTCGCTTTTTCTTCTTCTTTTGAGATTTTTCTACTCGGCATTAGTGTATAAACTTCCTTCTTTTAGCAACTGGTTTTGCAGTTTCGGCGGCTTTGGCTTTTTTCATCTGCTCAAGTACGGCGGAACCAGAAGTACTAGGCTTCTTTGTGACAGCTTTTGGTTCAGCTGGCTGAACTGGATCAGCCGGAGCTGGAGCCGTAGTCTGAATAGTTGCAGTAGTAATAATCTGGGTCTGAGGAACAACGATATGCTGTGGCTGCTGAGCTTGAGCTGGACCACCAAGCGAACGCTTCGCAATGCGAGAACGTGAGCCATCGAGATCATAATGACCACCGCTCTTCTGGTCGCCAACAATCCTACCGTCACTGATAGTAATAACGCGTTTCTTAAGCTGGTTCACAACCTCGGCATCATGGGTAGTAACGAGAATAGTGGTGCCGAAATTATTGATTTCTTCAAGAAGCTTAATAATGCCCCAAGAGTTTTCCGGATCAAGGTTGCCAGTAGGCTCATCGGCGATAAGAATCTTTGGCTGACGTGCCATCGAGCGTGCAATTGCAGTACGCTGACGCTGACCGCCAGAAAGTTCGCCTGGAAACTTGTGAGCTTTATCACTAAGGCCAACAAGGTCGAGAACCTTTGGCACAGTACGTTTTATTTCTGAGTTAGATACACCGACAATTTCAAGCGCAAATGCAACGTTTTCATAAACGGTGCGGTTTGGAAGAAGCTTAAAGTCCTGGAAGACAACACCGATACGACGGCGAAGATGCGGAATGTGCTTCTTCTTCATATATTTGTAGTCGATACCACCGACCATAATGTCGCCGTAGCTAGGCTTCTCTTCACGAGTAAGCATTTTAATTAAAGTAGACTTGCCTGCGCCAGAAGGACCAACAAGAAAAACGAATTCCTTTGGCAAAATATGCAGGTTAACTTCGTCCAATGCAGGCTTTTTATCGCCTTTGTAATATTTCGATACGTTATCGAGCAATATCATATTAACTATGATAACATAAGCACTTTTAGTTGTCCAAAAAGCTTGTGATAAAACCGTCGATCTTGCCGTCTAAAACAGCCTCGGCATCATTCTCTTCATACTTAGTACGCGTATCTTTGACGAGCTTATACGGATGCAGGACATAGTTGCGAATTTGCTGGCCCCAGCTAGCCGATTCGCCGGCGCGAAGCTTATCGACAGACTCGGCGTTTTGCTCCTGCATCATCTGCTGGAGTTTACCGCGCAAGATTTCCATTGCTTTCTCTTTGTTCTGGAGCTGACTGCGCTCGTTCTGGATTGCGACGACAATGTTGGTTGGAATATGTGTAATACGCACAGCAGAGTTAGTAGTATTCACGGACTGACCGCCATGGCCGCCGGAGTGATATACATCGATACGGAGATCTTTTGGATCAATTTGCACTTCGTCATCATTCTCGATAATTGGTAAAACTTCTACAAGCGAGAAGGAAGTCTGACGAAGATGGTCAGCATTGAATGGACTGAGGCGAACGAGACGATGTGTGCCGTGCTCGGATTTGAGCTGGCCATAAATATTATTGCCAGTCATTTCAATCACACTGGTCTTAATACCGGCTTCTTCCCCGTCGACACGGTCAAGAATAGTCGCCGTAACATTATGGCGTTCTGCCCAACGGAGATACATACGTTCAAGCATACCGGACCAGTCCATCGCTTCGGTACCGCCGGCACCAGCCGTAATGCGCAAGATCGCGCCATTGTGGTCGTATTTGCCAGTAAAGCGAAGTTCCTGACGAAGCTCAGCAAGCTTCTCTTCCATCGCGGTAAGTTGCTCGGCAAATTCCTCAACGAGGCTTTCATCACCAAGCTGCATCAATTCAGACAAATCGTTAATTTGAGTCTTAAGCAAAGTCCAAGGATCAAGTGCGTCGTGAAGCTGCGCAACCTTGGTAGTTTTTTCGCGCGCAACATCAGGATTGTTCCAAATTTCCGGAACCGCAACTTCATCCTCGAGCTGTTGCAATTGTTTGAGACGATTATCGATATCGAGTTTCTGCCAGACAGCCTCAAAGGATTCTTTCAGGGCATCAAGACGCTTCTGTAAGTCAAACATAACAATATTATTATACCTTAAATCTCGCGACGAGAGACGGAGATTGAGCTCGAATCATCCTCGAAATCGTCTTTGATTTCGCGGTTGAACAGGACTGCAATAAGCGTATCGAGCTCCGCGTAGCCAAGTAGGTTTTCGTCCTTGTCGATAATAAAAACGTAGTCTGTATGATTGCGCAAAAATACCGCCAACAATTGTTCGAGCGAATAGTCGTCGCGCGCAAACACGACATCGTGGCTCATTAGCTTAGAAACCGGTTGGTTTTTAGAAATATGCAAAACATCAATTTTTTCTGGGCGGATAATGCCACAGACTTTTTTCGCTTTATTCAATACTGGGAAGATTTTGTCGCCAGTCTTATAGAGTTTGTCGAGATTAAGTGGGCCAAGCACGTCGGAATCTTCAAGAAATACGATATCCTCGCGCGGCATCGTGATGAGCATTGCGCGGCGTTTTGCAAATGACATAGCGCCGGAAATTAGATTACGATCACGCACGCTTAAAACTTCGCGTGGTGCACGACGAATCACCTGAACTAATTCTTTTTCGGATTGCGGCACGAAGTTATCGTGCTCCATTTTTACCGCATCGACAAGTTGTTTTTCGTATTTCTCAAGGTCCTTCTCGCGCACTTTTTCCGATTCGGACATCGGTTTTTCGCGATATTTTTCAAAACGCGGATCGAGCGCTTTGACAATTTTCGCCATCATTTTGTGCGGGAATGACTGTTTCATACTTCCATTATATCACTTGACAGGACGGTAGTGCTTATGCTTAAATAGTTGCAAATATTTTGCAAAATAAACAGGCCTAACACTCATGAAGAAAAAGCGTATTATCGTAATTGCTGCACTAGCTGCTTTGATTGCGCTAGTTGGCGGAACGGTTGCATATTATAATGATTCCGTATCATTCGCAAACGTATTTACGACCGCGTCCGATAATATCGAATACACCGAAACATTTGAAAGCCCTAGAAACTGGAAGAGCTGCGACACGACGCCAAAGACTCTAGTTATTACTAATAAATCCGAGACGCCAGTCGCCGCACGCTTCAAGATGGAAGAATACTGGAAAGTTGATGGCAGCGCTAGCGCCGGCAAGACGAGCGACCTTAGCCTGACCTATCTAAACCAGCGCGTCGCAATTATTAATTTCCAGAACCAAAATGACTGGGAACAGAAAGGCGATTGGTGGGTTTATAAAGGTACGCTCAATAAAGACCAGTCTACTTCCTCATTGCTAGCATCCGTCACTTATAACTGTAACATCAACTTTGCCGACGGCGTCACTTATTCCACTGACGGTAAGACCGGTACAACCAACACTAACACTTACGATAACGCAACATATCATCTAGATATCACCGCGCAGACCGTACCGGCCGCACAAAAAGAAGCCGCTTGGGGAAATTAATAAAAAATCCGCCTCATTGAAGAGGCGGTTTTTTATTGCTCGTCGAGTAATTTCATGGTTGCGCCAACGAGTTCTGGCATAGTCGCTTCGTAGTCTTCATAAATACGGAAGCCGGCAGCATACGGATGGCCACCACCGCCAAAGAAGCCAGCAAGCTGATCGGCGATTGGCTTAACACTACGAATTTTTCCAGTCAACTTCCCGTCTGGATAGGTCTTAATTGCAACTGCAACTTCTACGCCCTCGACAAGACGAAGTTCCTCAAGAATAAGAACGTTCGGATTGTATTCGTCGGAGTATTCCTGAATGTCGTCAAACGGAATTAGAACCGTCGCAAGACGACCGTCGAGATGGTACTCAACACGCTTAATGAGATCTGCTTTGTAATCGAGAATGCGTGGAGATTTCTTAGAAAATTCACGGCGACGCTCATCCATCTCAGCAACGTTTGCACCGGCATCCATTAAAGAAGCAGCGGTGCGATAGTCGTCGGAACTAGTTGATGGCGAAGTAAGGCCAAGCGTATCGGCAAAAATACCATAAAGCAAATGCTCGGCACACTGCGCATTAATCGCAACTTTTTGTTCGGTGAAGATTTTATAGAGCAAAGCGCAGCAGCTCGAGGTTGTCTCGATAATACTCTCATAGTCAAAGTCGAGATCTGCCTCAGTTTCATGATGGTCAATTACGAGCACCGGTGTCGTATAAAGGCAGTTGCGAATAACTGGATCGTCTAATAATTTGCTAAGCAAAGTTGAGCTTGCAGTATCAACAATAATAATTGCGTCAGCCTTATAGGCGAAGTCGTTGGTAACGCGATCCCAGCCCGCAAAATAACGCATATATTTTGGAATATCGACTGGACAATAGAGCGATACTTCCTTACCCTCAAGCGCCTCTTCGAGTGCCAAAGCGGAGCCTAAGGAATCGCCGTCCGGGTTCTCGGCCTGGATTACGCAAATATGTTGTTTATCTTTAATAAAATCACTAAATTTATCGTACATTAAGATAATTTTAGCATATTAATAGATATAAATGCTGCTACTGCTAACTTCTTTAAGCATCTCGCTCAAAGATGCACCATAGTCGCGACGATAAAGAATGTCGTCAAAATAATCCGAGGTAATTTTATTTCCCCACTTACGACCGAATGCATATTCCGTCGACGAACGGTAATCAACTAATTTGATTGTATAACGGTTTGCGCCGTAGTCGAACTCTACTTCGCGCCCACGCCAAAGTAAGTCCTTGAGATAACTTGGGTCCATCACTTCTCCTAGAACTTTAAGGTTTTAATTATTATAGCACTGATTCGGAGCTGTATGCAAAGACATACATATCACCAGAGTTAAACTGGTAGCCATAGGCCTTACTGCTGGAGCCGTGGCGCACAAATAGAAGTCTAATTGGATCCGCGCCGAGCGTGGAAGTAGTATCAACGCCGCCGACTTTGCGTTCGGTCGACTGAAGATTAATTAAGAAAACGTCGTCTTCAGTAATTCTGTCATCGTCGATTTGTAGCATTTTCTTAGCCTCGTCAAAGGACATGCCAGCACCGCTCAGAGCCTTCTGGCCACGCAAGATAATGTCGACATTACCGTAGTAATAATTATCGTCATAATCCCCACAATTACGGAGCCAGTAGAAAGTCTTCCCTTCAGAAAGAACATAGCAAGAACCACCTTCCGCCTGCGATTCCCATGCGCCCACCACGTAGTCGTAAGTGGTAGTCTTTGGCCTGTTATCTACAACTTCATCATCAGCTTCCGTCTCGCTAGGTTTGGAAAAATATAGGAAGAGGCAAACCGCAATGATAGCTATACAGACGACGCAGACCGCAATGATAATTGGTAGAATTTTCTTTTCTTTCGTTTTATCGTCAGACGTTGGCGCAGCGATCGTTTCCGGTTCGTCGTCCAATTCGTCATCGACCGGCGCAGCGTGCTCAGCAACTTCTTTTAGCTCAGCAGCAACCGATTCCGGCGTTGGGGATTTTTCTTTCGCAGTCACCGCCTCAGCGGCAGCGTCCAATTCATCATTAACTTCAATTGTGCCAGAAACAACTTCAGACGACTGCGCAGAATCGAGCGCACTAAATGGATCAAATGGCTCTGGCTCATTAGTAGATATCAGGCTAGGTTTTAGCCCGCTATCTTCAGCGGATGGTAAATCATCAACAAGAGTCTCGACTTTGCTCGTCTTTACATTCACGATTATTTCTTCGGAATTATCTACTTGTTTTGTCATCTATATCCCATTACGCTGCTTATGTTTATATTGTAGCATGACAGAGATATGATTTATGGTATAATTATCAAGTACGTAGGGGCGTAGCTCAGTTGGTAGAGCACTGGTCTCCAAAACCAGGTGTCGCGAGTTCGAGTCTTGCCGCCCCTGCCACAACAAAAACCACGAACTTGTCGTGGATTTTTTAATGTTTATTTTTTATAGAGTTCAATGTTGTAAATCTTGCTGTCGTAGAGCGTAATATCTACAGCGTAGTTATCATCCTGATAGGTTAGATATTTATAATGATCGAAGTTAGTAATCTTCGTATATCCGAAGTAGGTCACAAAATCCGAAATTGAGAGAAGCGGATAGTCGCGATAATCAATATAAGTATTATTAATGTTTGCACCCTCGGATGCGAGGTCATTAGCGGATGGCTCGGTCGTATAGAAACCAAGGCGCGTAATAACATTATTATTATCGACTGCAACCGAAATATTATTCCAGGAATAGTCATAGTTAGAATCTACGATTGGATGCTCGAGCACCTCAGTCGGAGCGTCTTTATCGATTGCTAACCCCTCAAAATGAATTTTAGAATAGTCGATTGGCTCGGAAAGAGCGCGATTAACTGGATGAAGTTGGTTATGAACAATAATGACGTCCAATAAGACTAGGAGCACCAAAAAGAATAAGGCAACAACCCAAATAAATCTCAATTTACGAAGATGCGCCGCTTCAGAACGACGGACTTTCTTTTTCGCCATGACCTTCCCTTTTATTTGTTTAAATTATAACACGCTTATGCTAAAATTATTTTAATTATTTACTAAAAAGGGTGTTTTATGAGCATTATTAACGATGATCCAAATGCGCAGGCAGCAGCGGATGAGAGCCGCGGCATTGCACCAGTAATTGGCGGAAATCCAATCCCAATTAACGTGCGCAAAGAAGGCGACGACACTCCTTCTATGCCAGAAGGCGGTCTAAAGCCATTATCCAAACCAACTCAAATCAATATCGATATCGACGCAGCGCTTGCCGACGATACGCCTGGCACGGCCAGCTTCGAAGGTCCAAAGGAACAGAAAGATTTGTCCGATTTCTCCGAAATAGGCGATTTTATCGAAACGCCTGTTGACGACATGTCGGAAGAAGTCGCACCAGAAACAGAAAAACCAGCCGGAAAGTCTATTGATATCGTAGACAAAACACCTGAAGCCGAAGATTTATTCAGCGGCGACAATGAAGAAGTAGTTGAAGAAAAAGTAGCGGAGGAAGAAAAAGTGGAACCAATCGCACCAGTAGAGCCAGTAGAACCAGTTGCTCCAATTGAACCAATTGCACCAATCGAGCCAGTCGAACCAGTTGCACCTGTTGCACCAATTAAGCACAATGTTGCGCCAGCCGAGATTAATATCGACGCTGAGCATGCTTATGAAGAAGCTAACGAGGATTTCTTCCGCGCAACTCGCGAAAAAATTTCCAACCTACGCAGAGAGCGCAACGAATGTATCGTTGCCGCAGACAAGAAAGAGGACGAGCTCACTACGATTGAGCGCCTCAACTCTCAGTATGAAATTGCTGGCGCATTCGAAAAAATCGACTGCGAGCATACAGATAATCTTCGCAACGAAATCCGCGATTTACGCAGTCAAGCAGGCACAAAAGATAGAGCAATTCGCTCCTCTCTTAAGATTATTCGCGAATTATAGACAAATTTCTTGACTTTTTTGCAAATCTATGCTACAATAGGAGTGTAGTTTGGCATTTTTGACGCTAAAGTTATTCTTTTATCGGCGTCCTAAAGCCGACTGCTTTTAGCAAACTGAGATTGTCTGATGGCCTGGTGGGGGCCAATTACCTACAGACTTTCTCGTTATGGGCTCCTTTCAATGTATAGGATAGTGGTCACTAGAAGTGCAACAAACAAGCAAAAAACAAGATCTGATTGTTCATGAATCCTCAATGGCCTGCTAGAGGCCCTGCGCACTTGGCGCAAAAAGATCACTATCCGCGCCTACCTTGAGCATACCACTCTCGGTATCCGCACCCCCTGCCCAGCGTCGCTTAAGATGCTGGGCACTTTTTATTTCCATTTTTTAAATATATGTGTTATAATACCTCTCAGTCGCAACAGGTGTGTATCCTCCCAGTGAGGCAGTAATACACGTATATACCAGCGACTGGTAGCACTTTAACCTGATTCTTGGAGCTTGAGTCTTATAGCGGGGGACTATGAGAGATAAGAAAAATAACGGACAATTAAATAACGACATCCTTACGGCAGCAGACGCGGCGATACGAAAGGATGTGCAACAATCAAGTAACACAGTATGACGCAAGTAGGATATATAATGAAACCAAAGAACCGAAAATGTACCCCTGCATCTGAACTGTAGCCCAAGAATCCATTAACCCGCTTCTGGTCACCATGACAGAAGCACCCCTAAGGCCCCTCTGTTCTTGAAGAGGGGCCTGTTTTCATGCTAGAATGATTAAATGTTTAGAATTTTTCGGAACTTCCGCGCGAAGGATTTAGGCTTCCTAATCTGCGGAATCCTACTTGTAGCCGTCCAGGTGGGCTTGGAACTAAAAATGCCGGATTACATGTCAGAGATCACTCGCCTAGTGCAGACTCCTGGCAGCGAAATGAATGATATTCTCAGCAATGGCGGCTGGATGATGCTCTGTGCATTAATTAGTTTTATTGCAACAGTTGGCGCAAGTTTCTGTTTCGCAACCGCCAGTGCGCGCCTCTCAATGAACACGCGCAAAAAGCTTTTCGATAAAGTCGAGAGTCTTGGTATGCATGAGGTAAAAAAGTTTTCGACTAGTAGTCTTATTACTCGCTCAACGAACGATATTACTCAGATCCAAATGTTCGTCGCGATGGGCGCACAAATGCTCGTGCGTGCCCCACTCACAGCCGCTTGGGCAATCATTAAGATTTCCAACAAGAGCTGGCAATGGAGCACCGCTACTGGCATCGCCGTTATTTTCTTGCTTTCCGTCATGGCAATCGTTATGGCGCTCGTGATTCCCCGCTTCAAGAAGGTTCAGAAACTTACTGACCGCATTAACGGCATTACGCGCGAAAACCTCACCGGCATCCGCGTCGTGCGTGCTTTTAATGCTGAAAAATATCAGGAAAAGAAGTTCAATAATACGAATGTCGAGCTCACGAAGACACAACTCTTCAATGAGCGCATGCTTTCGATTTTGTCGCCAACAATGTACTTCGTGATGAACTTTTTGACGGTCGTCATTTACGTTATTGGCGCATACCTAATTAGCGGTGCAGCTATGATGGATAGGCTCGCAATCTTTAGCGACATGGTCGTGTTCTCTACCTATGCAATGCACGTCATTATGAGCTTCCTCTTTGTCGCAATTACCCTCATGATTTTGCCACGCGCTCAGGTTTCTGCAAACCGTATTAATGAAGTATTGAAGACGAAGGAATCGATCAAAGACGGTACTTTTGATGACGAAACCGCCGAGCGTGGCACAGTCGAATTCCGCAACGTTTCTTTCAAATATCCAGACGCTGAAGATTACCTTTTGCGCGATATTTCTTTCCGCGCAGAAGCAGGTGAGACGGTCGCATTCATCGGCTCAACCGGCTCCGGCAAATCGACTTTAATTAACCTCGTGCCACGTTTCTATGACGCAACCGACGGCGAGGTTTTCGTCGACGGCGTCAATGTACGCGATTATAAACAGAAGGCTCTGCATAATCGCATCGGCTACGTGCCGCAGAAGGCCGTAATGTTCAACGGCACGGTTTCTAGCAACGTCGCTTACGGCGATAATGGCCGCGGCAAAAAGAGCGAAAAAGCAATCAGACAGGCCGTCAAAATTGCGCAGGCAAAGAGCTTCGTCGAGAAGATGGAGAAAGATTATAATGCGCACATTGCTCAAGGCGGTACGAATATTTCTGGCGGTCAAAAACAGCGTCTCGCGATTGCACGTGCAATTGCGCGCGATCCAGAAATCTATATCTTTGACGATAGCTTCTCGGCGCTTGATTATAAGACCGACGCAGCTTTGCGCCATGATCTCAAAAAATACACTAAGAACGCTACGAATCTGATTGTTGCGCAGCGCATCGGCACTATCATGCATGCCGATAAAATAATCGTGCTCGACGAAGGCAAATGTGTTGGCATGGGCACTCATAAAGAACTAATGAAGAATTGCGAGGTTTATAAGCAGATTGCACTTTCGCAGCTAACGAAGGAGGAGCTCAATGTTTAACGGCGGCAGAAAACCTGGCGAGAACCAGGACAAGAGCAAAAACTTCGGCGCAGCAATTTCGCGCTTATTCAAGGAGCTTCGTGGCGCAAAAATCTTGGCAATTATTGCAACGCTTTGCGCAGCAGGCGGTTCAGTTTTGACAATTATTGCGCCTGATCAATTATCCGATTTGGCTGATCAAATTACGGCTGGATTGATACCGGGCAATGCTATCAACCTCGATGCAGTTTGGAATATTGTCGCGATCATCGCAACACTCTTCGCTAGCTCCGCATTGCTCGAGCTCGCCGAGGGTATTATTATGGCGCAAGTTTCTAACGGCTTCGCACGTGATTTGCGCAAACGCATTTCGCATAAAATTAATCGTTTGCCGCTACATTATTTTGACCATAACCAGACCGGCGATATTCTTTCCCGCGTCACAAATGACGTCGATACGGTCGCGCAGAGTCTCGATAATTCCCTCTCGACTATCGTAAGTGAAGTCGCTTTGATGGTTGGCGTCGTAATTATGATGTTCATTGCGAACTGGACGATGGCTTTGGTCGCCGTCGGCGCGAGCGTGCTTGGTTTTGTCGGCATGGGCGCCGTGCTCGGCAAGTCGCAGAAGTATTTTGCGATGCGCCAAAAAGAACTTGGCAAAATCAATGCGCATATTGAGGAAGTTTATTCCGGCCTCAATGTCGTGAAAGCCTACAACGGCAAAGCCGAAAGCGACAAGAAATTCGATGCGCTCAATAAACGCGTTTATCTTGCTAACCAGCGCAGCCAATTCCTGTCCGGCTTGATGCATCCAATGATGGCCTTCATCGGCAACTTCGGCTACGTCGCAGTCTGCGTAACTGGCGCATTGCTCGTTACAAATAACGCGATTACTTTTGGCGTCATCGTGGCATTTATTAGCTACGTTCGCCTCTTTACTTCCCCACTTTCACGCATCGCACAATCGATGTCTAGTTTACAGGCCGCAGCAGCCGCAAGCGAGCGTGTATTCGAGTTTATCGACGAGGAAGAATTGTCTGACGAATCCGAAATTAAGACCGTTGTCGATAAGGACAAAATCCGCGGTGATATCGAATTTGATCATGTGAAATTTGGCTACGCCGATAGCGATAAATTAACAATTAAGGACTTCTCCGCTAAAGCAAAGGCTGGCCAGAAGATTGCAATCGTTGGCCCAACTGGCGCCGGTAAAACCACAATGGTCAACCTGCTCATGAAGTTCTACGAAATCAACTCGGGCGACATTCGCATCGACGGTATTTCAACCAAAGAAATGAAGCGTGAAGACGTCCATTCCCTCTTCACAATGGTCCTTCAGGATACTTGGCTATTCTCTGGCACCGTGCGCGACAATATCGTTTATAACCGCCGCGAAGTTAGCGACGATGAAGTTATGAAGATCTGCAAGACCGTCGGACTCACGCATTTCATTAAGACTTTACCAAATGGACTCTCGACTGATATTACGGAGAATGATTCGATCTCCGCTGGTCAGAAGCAGTTGCTTACGATTGCGCGCGGTATGGTCGAAGACGCACCATTCCTTATTCTCGACGAGGCGACTTCGAACGTTGATACGCGTACCGAAGAGCTCGTTCAGAAGGCGATGGATAAACTTATGGAAGGTCGTACTTCGTTTATTATTGCGCACCGTTTGTCGACGATTAAGAACGCTGATTTGATTCTCGTAATGAACGAGGGCAACATTATCGAGACCGGCTCACATGCTCAACTCATGAAGAAAAATGGCTTCTATGCCGAGCTTTATAACTCTCAGTTTGCGCTTTAGTCACCCCTGTTAAAATTGACTTTTTGGCATAAGTGTGATATAATTAGAGAGTTAGGAGCTTGTCAGCCTAAAGTCTATTTTTGGGGAGGGCAAAAATATGCCATTATACTCTAATGTACCGATTTGCGTGCGTCGCTGGAGGTCTTATAAAAGCGGAGGTTATTACTTCAGGCGATTAAGACCAAAGAAAAACGGTTCGCTACACGTAGAAGCACCGCTCTATGTAGGCACAGGCGTAACGCTAAAAGTGGGTAGTGTCGATTTCGACGGCGATAAGGTCTATGACGATTTCAGCATTATCGTGACCGACATTGCTGGCCCTACACTTAGCGTAAAACCGAACGAGATGTCGAGCGGCAATTATGGATCAATCCATATGATTCTATACACCATCAGTCCGTTCGCCGACACTAGATTGCGAACCGATGCTGTCTTGGTAAGAAAAACCGACGTCAACAGTATCGAAGTGCTTTCCGGAGGAGGCTATGGTCGCAATACACGTAATTACGACAACATCATCTTGCGCGCGAAGTGCAAATATAAGCGCGTAATCGTGATCCAATGCAACAAAAACCGCAAGAAACTTCACGAGAATGACACTCTTTTCATCGTTACCAAAGACGGCGTAGAGAGAATTGTACTCACAGAAGACAATATCTCCGAGGTTTTATCCGAGCACAAGCTTTCGCCGCAAATCAGCGATTGGCAGTACATTTAATTTGTTCCCGTCTCCATGCAGGAGGCGGGTTTTTCCTGGTTTTTTGGGTGCATTTTCATTGCGCTAGTGCTATACTAATAAAAGATGAAAATTCTAATGCTGGGTTGGGAGCTCCCGCCGCACAACAGTGGTGGCCTCGGAGTAGCCTGTTTGAATCTTTCCAAATCCTTGGCCAAAATGGGTGCGGATATTGATTTTGTCGTCCCATACGAAGCCGAGCATCATCTTGAGTACATGAGAGTACTCTCTGCTATGAATATTGACCCGCTGATCCGTTACGGCGGCGCTTACGAATCAAAGGAAATCGAGGTAAAGAAATTCCATCACACCAAAACCCAGCAGGTGTTATCTATCCGCGATATTCAGAAGAATTATTGCGAATTCGTTCAGCGCTATCTGATGGAGTTTAAGCCTGACGTTGTTCACGCGCACGACTGGCTCACCTATGAGGCCGGCATTCTTGCGAAGAAGAACTTCGGTATTCCGCTCATTGCCCACGTCCATGCGACTGAGTTTGACCGCGGTGGCGCCAATGGTGGCAACCCGCTCATTCACCAGATTGAGTACGAAGGCCTCGTTTGGGCCGACAAGATTATCGCCGTTTCTCAAGCAACCAAGAATATCATCGTTGAACGCTACGGCATCCCACCTAGCAAAATTGACGTAGCTTACAACGGTTGGACGATGCCAGACGACGATTATCATTTCGACGGCTCCAGCTATCAGTATCTCGAAAATCTCAAGAAGAAAGGTTACACGATCGTTTCGACCGTTGGTCGCTTCACACTTCAGAAGGGTCTCTTTCATTTGATGCGTGCCGCCGCGCGCGCAATCAGCATCCATCCAAAGATGGTCTTCCTCTTTGCTGGCGATGGCGAGCAAAAGGAGCAGCTCATGCGCATGAGCGCCGATCTCGGTATTTCCCAGAACGTTATCTTTACTGGTTTTATTCGCGGTAAACAACTACGTGATATCTATAGTATTTCCGATATCTTCGTCATGTCTTCCGTCTCTGAACCATTTGGTCTAACCGCCCTCGAGGCAGCACATCATGGCAATGCTTTGATTGTCACGAAACAATCCGGTGTTGGCGAGGTTCTTCATTCTATCGTCCGCTATGATTTCTGGGACGAAGACAAGCTTGCTGGAGCATTAGTAAACATCGCCGAGAGCCCTGCTCTTGTGAGTTCCTTACGCGATGGAATCAAACACGAATACGCCCGCATCTCTTGGGATGACGTTGCGAAAAAGTGCGTAGAAGTGTATGATGAAGTAAGGAAACATAAGAGAAATCGTTTCTAAGGCGAGGTAATACTAAACACATGCGTTCTATTGTTTTATATCTGCACATGCACCAACCGTGGCGCCTCAAGCACTACAGTATTTTTTCTGTTGACCACGATCATGATTATTGGACGGAAAAAGATTGGTACGCCGGCACGAATAACGAGCGTATCTTCAAGAAGGTAGCCGAAAAGTCCTACCGCCCAATGCTTGCTCGTCTCGAAAAATGCATTAATACTTACGCTGGCTTTAAGTTTTCCCTTTCTATCACTGGTACTTTCCTAGACCAGGCAGAAGAATGGGCGCCAGATATCATTGATACTTTGAAGCGTCTAGTAAAATCTGGTCGCGTTGAAATTGTTGCTGAGACTTATTACCATTCCCTAGCTTTCTTCTATGACCGCGAAGAGTTTGAAGCGCAGGTTAAATTGCATCAGGACCGCATTCACGAGCTCTTTGGCGTACGTAGCAAGGTCTATCGCAACACTGAGCTTTCTTACAATAATGAGCTCGCGAAGTGGGCTGATGAGTTTGGTTTTAAGGGCATCCTCGCAGAAGGCTGGGATAAAATTCTTGAATGGCGCAGTCCAAACTTCGTCTATCGCCCAGAAGGCTGCAAAAACATTAAGCTTCTCATGAAGAACTACCGTCTTTCCGATGACGTTGCTTTCCGTTTCTCTGATAAGCACTGGAAAGAATGGCCACTTACGGTCGACAAATATATTCAATGGCTCGAAGCTGCCACCCTCCGTGGCCCACTCATCAATCTCTTCATGGATTTCGAAACCTTCGGTGAAAACATTTGGGAAGATACCGGTATCTTTGAGTTCTTCGAGCACCTAGTCTATCGCTGGGATCGCGACAAAGATAATAACTTCCTTACCGTTTCTGAGGCTTGCGATAGCGCAGAACCGACCGCAGAGATTTCAATGCCATGGACGGTCACTTGGGCTGACACTGAGCGCGATTTGAGCGCCTGGCTTGGCAACTCCATGCAGCACGAAGCAATGAAGGCGGTTTACGATTTGAAGTCTGAGGTACTCGCTAGCGGCGAACCTGATGTAATTGAAGATTGGCGCCGTTTGCAAACTTCCGATCACCCATATTACATGTGCACGAAGTACTTCAACGATGGCGACGTTCACGCGTACTTCTCGCCATACGATTCCCCGTACGATGCATTCCTCTACTATATGAACGCAATGCGCGATATGCGCGGCCGCCTCGACGGCGTTACTAGACGCAGCAGGAAAAAGAAATAAACTAAATAATCTCCCAAACGGGAGATTATTTTTTATTATTGCTACTATTTTTCTACAATATACGGATTAGCTGCTGTGCCGTCACCACTCGTATATCTCGTATCCGCCTTAAGTGAAACTACCGGACGAACCACTTGTTTATTAGAAAACCAGTCATACCACAGACCATCCCTGCCAGTCCGAATCGAAAATAGGTAATTTTGCTGCTCAGGAGTCATCGTATAATAATTACGATATTGATGATTTGATTTCGTTAAATAAGAAATGTATTGTGTATCATTAGGTATATCCTCGCTACAGCTCGACCAACACGCACCGGCCATTGTTGCTTCATCTGCAGTGATTAGCGCTATCGGAAAAGTTAAATCGCCATTCCCATTCGCCTTATCTCTAGTAAATCTATCTACTTCATTTGCGCAATCTAATGACGGAGCATACGTGCCGTATGTCGAATAATATGTATCGATGCTGTAGCTTTTTGCTAATCTATAATATCCGCTCATGTATGGGTCTCTATACATAGATCTGTCATTACAAAATACTGTATCCTCTAAATCATCCTCACCGAGAATTATATTATTCTTAAACCACTTATCGACTTCTTTTTTAATTACAGAGTCATTAGTATTCTTTGCGGATTGCCCCTCTTCGAACATATAGCCAGTTTCGGCGACGCCATAGTGCCCCCCGCCACTATTAAAAGAGACTTCATCCGCAATGTAAGACCCCATCTCGGCGCAAGTATTATTTGAGACGGTGCCGCTATAAATAATCTTTGTACCCCCACTAGTAGTCGTACGAACAATCCTCCAACAATAGTTGCGCCAAATTACGAAGTTGTCATTAACATCGCCACGGTAATAATATACTGGATGCGTCGATGAAGCTGTCCTATGATAAGTAATAACTCCTACACCATTATCGGCAGTCGTAGTCCCTGCGCCTCCATAGACTAGATGTTGTGGAGCTTTTGCAAAATTTACTCCTTTAGCCATATCGACGCCTCTTGTCTTCGCGGCAGTCGCGTCATAGAGGAGGTTGGCCGTCCATTTGTCTTTTTGGCTCGCTTGAATCGTTTGAGCGGTCGCTTTAAGACGATACGTGCCACCAGCATAGTCTACGTCATCATTCAAATTAGCATCACAATTGAGAGTTACTCCAGAAATAGGCGTAACAGCCGTTTCATTGGCTCTCAAATTAATATTATAGTAATAGTAGGCCCCCCTTTTTTCCCATTTATCCGTATTAGCCATATTTATCTGAGCCATTCGGACGTCTGACGCATTGCTATATAGAGAAAGTGGCTCATTGTCTTTGCTCAACCACTGCTCTTCTAGTTTTATGCGAACTGCAACATCAGTATCTGATTCATTTTTGACAGTAATCGTTTTGTCGATTGTTTCACAAGTAACCCAATTGCTCGGCGATTCGAATTCCTCAGTATAAACCGTCTTCCATTCGCCAAGTTTGAACTTATTTTCTAAAACCGATTCGTCTGTACTATAGGCAAAAGTAAGACTAAAAACAAAGCATATTCCAAATAATAGAGCTATAGCAATGATGACCTTTTTATTATTCATGAATGTACCTTTTACTTACTTATAGCATAAGCTAAATGGAGCTAAAAATCAAATCAGTTTTAAGAGAGATTCTGCAGTAAGTACTATATCTTCGACGGTCGATCCGCGCGAAAGATCAGAGACTGGTTTCGCGAAGCCAAGAAGGATTGGGCCAGCGACCGTTGCGCCAGCAAACTGCTCGATAGACTTGTACAAAATGTTGCCAGAATTAATGTCAGGAACAATCAAAACGTTAGCGTGACCGGCAACTTCAGAACCGCCATGCTCAGCTGCTTTCTTCTCGCCAACACGCGGATTAACTGCTGCATCAAGCTGCATTTCCCCGTCAACCAAAATATCTGGGCGACGCTCGCGAATCATAGCAATAGCTTCTGCGGTCTTATCCATGGAAGGATCTTTGCCGCCGCTGCCAAAAGTCGAGAAGCTAAGGACTGCAATGCGTGGCTGCTCTTCTAGGATTTTCGCCGCAGCATCATGAGTGAGTTCGATAATATCCGCAAGCTGTTCGCTGGTCGGATTTTTACAAGTGGCGCCATCAGAAAGAATGATGCGACGGCCGTCCGGAAACTTTGCGACAAAGAGGCTAGAGAAAGTCTTTTTCCCTTCTGCGATGCCAATAACGTCGCGCGTAGCAAGAATGACGTCGCGCGAAGAATAATCAATACCAGCCACCATCGCGTCAGCTTCGCCATCGATTACTTTTACAGCAGCGTCCTGGACACTTGATTCAACTAAGACGGGCTCGCAAATACTACTCAAGCGAGCGGCAGCTTCTTTGATATACTCATTATTTGCTTCGGGAAAAATAATCTTATGCATACTATTATTCTACCATCAAAAAGCCGCCTTTATATGGGCGGCTTTTGTATTTAGTTCCAGCTAAAGGTACCTTTGCTATCCCAGCTACCAGCCGACCAGCTACCGGTCGTCGGCGCAGAATCTACAACCTTATTAAACATTTTAGTAAACGCATCTGAGCGCGCAGCTGCACGCATGCCCGAAAGATCCCAGTTCACGAGACCACTCGTATTTATACTCGAAACCTTCTGATTTGATGCCGAGAACATATATTGCATACGTTGAGCGCTGTGCATGTCCCAATTCGCTAGCGGAGTCGTGTCAGTAACTTTCGTGTTCGCAAAAGTAAACGCAAAGTCGTTCGCTTCGGAAACATCCCAATCCTTAATTGGCGTCACATCACTAATAGAAGTGCTCTCGAACGCAGCCATCATGCCATAGTTATTGATACCGCCACGAATCTTCGTTTTCCATTGGCTTAATACGGAGATATCCTCTAGATTATTACATTCAGAGAAGATGCGAGCCACGTCGGTAATCGTTGCATCCTTGATTGCGCTTAGCGCAGAGATATCAGTGAGCGCTTTATCCCCGCGAAAAGTATCAGATAAAGTTTCGGTATCGCCCCAATACCAATTGCCGAGCTCTGAAATATCAGTCAAATTAGTATAGTGCTCAAATGCATAGTTCATGTCTTTATTAGTCATAATAACTGGCGCGTTAGTATAGAACTTGAGCGTGCTATCTTCTATCCAAGCATAAAGCTTAATGTCGGTGGTGCCATCATCGAGTTTAACCATATAATTTACGCCATCCGTAGGAGCCGTATTCTTTGAGATTACTTCATAATCCGGCAAGCTATCGACGCGCTCAATCTTCACGACTGGCGCAATGCGCGAAGTCGTAAAGTACTTGCTATACGGCGCCCAACCTTCATGCGAGATTACCCAGCCCTCCGGGAATCGCGCTGCCGGACCATGCCAAGTCGACATCATAGCATTACGCTGAATAGATTGCACGCGCACGTTTAGATGGAACTTAGATTTCAGATATTCATTCTGACTACTCATACCTATAATGCCATCTTCGGTCTGCGTATAGGTAATTTCATCGCTAACAAGATTTACTTTACAGTTAAAGGTAACAGATTTTAGGAGAGACTCAGTCGTCTCGCCTGGCTCAAGCGCTCTATAGTAGTAATAATATTCGCCATCAAAGAGCCATTTGTCGCGATTCGATTCGTCAAGATTAATGCTTGCAATCGAAAGATCTTCGCCATCGACGTTCATAGTTAGTGGCAAATTTTCACCGGACTGACTCTTCCACGATTGATCAAGCTTAATACGAACACCGATTGGCGTGTTGCCGCGGTTTGTCGCAGTAATGGTTTTTGGCGTCTCCATGCATGGCGCCCAGTTTTCCGGACTTTCGAAGTTTTCCGTGTAATCGACGACGTAATCCGCTATGCCAAATAGGTTATTGAAGTGCATCGTATCGGAATAGTAGGCAACTGTGCCGCCAATAGCTACAAGTCCGCCAACAAGTGCCGCAATGCCGAGCGCTTTTTTATTTTTTATTTTTTTCATCTGTTGACCTTTTTTTATTTATAGAAATAATCAAAAATAGTATAAGCGTTTTCGGCTAGTTTGTCAACTAGATTTCGCTAAGACGAACAATTATTTCGCTCGGATTATAATCTTCTGACGCTTTCTCACTAAGTTCGTTCAATTCTTTCGCATAGCGTTCTTTGATTTCTTTTAGCTTAGTCTGCTTATCCGCAAAGCTATCCTTCGGGCAGACAGAAACGCAAATTGCGGAGCTCTCCGCGAGACTCATAATTTCCTGCGCAAAAGCATCAAGTTTTTCTTTAATATTCTTCAGATCTTCCGAATCGATAACATCAAGCGCCTCGCGCAAATGCTGGAAGGTCTCCTGCGTGTGATAGAAATTTGTAGCATCAAGCGTTTCGCGCTGATTGAGTTGTAGTTCGGAATGAATACTAGAAAGAGCAGCGCTTAATTCGAGAAATTCGCCAATTTTTTCCTGATCATCCTTAAGTAGATTACTGTAATCACGAAGCTCGTTAAGTAGGTCGGCCTGGCGAAGATGAACATATTCGTTGTTCGTAAAGTCGGACAAAGTAACACGATAACGAGCAACCGAATCTTCATATAGTTTTTTGTTGCCAGAGTTGAATGCGGACGATATCAATCCGAGTTCGACCGATAATTCTTCGGCGGAAGATTTTGCGCGATCGTAATCATATTGATTCTTTGCTGTGCAAACCGCAAATACCTCGGCACCAAAGAAGACAAAGGCGGCAATAAATCCAAGGACAGCAAAATTGCGCTGAGTGTTTTTCTTTGCCTTACTCATCGCATCCCCCTTATAACATTACTTAATAAATTCGCGTAGGCAGTGCGGCCGGAAGGATTCAAATGAATATGATCTGCGTACATGAGCGACCAGTTATCGTGCGAGACCGCCCACCAGTCTGCGACATAGACATTGTCATGCGATTTTGCGTAATCTTTGAGTATAGCGTTTTGTGTGTCGCGTGGCTGGAGTGGGCCAGCGTAGGCCGTAACGAAGATAAACTTATGCCCACTTCCTGCCACATTAACGATGTCCTGTAATATTTCATTTGTAATTGTACGTTGATTGGTCGCGAGGCTAATTACGATGGTTGCCGGCAACCTGCCAGAAGCGCCATAGTTAGCAAGGATTATACGTGCAGCCTCAATGCCGCGGTTTTCTTTTGCATCAACAAAGGATTTAGCGATCGTAGCTTCAATAGCCTGCTTGGCGCCAAGTGTGACCGAGTCGCCGATTACCAAGACTTTTGCGTCATGAACATTAGTTGCGGCGAGTGAGCCGGTCGGTGCTGGCATTAATTCTAAGTCTTGCGCGAGGCGAAGGTTTTCGTCGAAGGCATCAATAGTTTCATTCAGAACCGAAGCAAGATCTAGATAATTACTTTCGCTCACAGTTTGCTCGGTTAGTTCTTCACTACTCTGCCCAGCCGCTTCGCTAAGTTGCTCGGCAATACTAGAAGTCTTTGGCGCGCGCACGAGCGTGAAGCCTGCGACAATCAGAATCGCCGTCGCAACCGCAACGCGGGAAATGCGTGAAATGCGGCGACGCTTACGGAATTTCTTGAGCGGATTCTCAACCTGCACGGCCTTATAAGTAAATGCAGAAAGCACAAAGCTAAGCAAAACATTAATCAATGCGTAACCCCAAATTGCAGTGTCGTACGGCAATAAATGCGGTAGCAAAATATAGAGCGGCCAATGATATAAATAAACGCCATACGAAAGGTTGCCAGCTGCTTCAAAAATGCGTACAACATTTCTTGTTTTTCGGCGTTCGTGAATATTTTTTTGTAGGCGGATGATACAAGTGAGCGTAATCACTGTTAAGACTGCCATAGCCGGCATACCAACAATGAAGGTTAGAGGGCTGTCGTAGTGGAAGAAGAAAGCGAGCGCAATCATTGCAGCTGACGAAATAATCAGCGCAATAAATGGGATACGATTTACAGTGCGTGGCGCGCGTGGCTTAAAATAGTTAAAGACCGCAAAGGCGGAGCCTAAACAAAGCGCCATCGCGTGCGAATCGAGCGCAAAATATGCACGGTCCGGCATGCCAAAGAAACCGCCATAGCAAGCCATCAAAATTGCCGACGAAATGCCGAGAATCAAAAGCGTTATACCAGACGAGCGAATTGCATCGCGTGGCTTATCGCAAATCTTCAAAAAGAGCTTGAAGATGAGCGGCAGAACGACGTAGAACTGAAACAAAAGTGCGAGGAACCAAGTGTGCTCAAAAATGTTCGGCAAATAAGTATTTTCATAGCTGCCGCCCGTCAAAAGTTCGTATATATTCGTTGAAAAAGTAAGAGCCGTGAGCGTATTAGTGCGCGCGCCGGTTAGCACGTCAGGGTTAGCAAAAATGCCAAAAACGAGACTAATCAAAACGCAGGCGAGCAGTGTCGGAAATAGACGATCAAAACGCGAGCGCAAAAAAGTATCATAGTGCAATTTGCCTGTTGTTTTTATTTCGCGAATAATTTTGCTAGTAACAAGAAAGCCGGAAAGGCAGAAGAAGATTTCAACCGCCAAGAAGCCACCCGGCAAGAACTCTCTAAATAGGTGGTAGGTAACGATAAATGCAATCGCGAAAAACCGAAGTGAATTTATACCTACCAACTTAGACATACTTTTATTATAAAGAGTTTGCTAACAGATTAAAAACATAAGCATTTTAAAAATGCTACAATTGGTTTATGGAGCAAACATTCTTCTTTTATGACCTAGAAACTTCCGGTCTTAGCCCGCGCGCCGACCGTATTATGCAGTTTGCTGGTCAACGCACAAATATGAATTTAGAGCCAATTGGCGATCCGATTAATTTGCTTGTAAAACTTCCGAACGATACCCTACCAAGTCCAGACGCAATTATGGTCACCGGCATTACGCCGCAAAGTACGCAGCTCGACGGCTTAACTGAAGCTGAGTTCTGCAAATATGTCATGGAAGAAATCTTTACGCCGGGTACGATTGCTTGTGGCTACAACTCCGTGCGTTTTGACGATGAACACATGCGTCACTGCTTCTGGCGCAACTTTTACGATCCATACGAATGGCAATGGAAAGACAGTCGCAGCCGCTGGGATATGCTCGACGTCGTGCGTATGACGCGTGCTTTGCGTCCTGAAGGCATCAACTGGCCAGTAACTGACGAAGGTAAAGCAACCAACCGTCTTGAACTTATTACGAAACTCAACGGAATTTCGCACGAGAATGCTCACGACGCGCTCGCTGATGTAAATGCACTCATCGATGTGACGCGTTTAATTCGCGACAAGCAGCCGCAACTTTATGATTGGCTATTCAAGATGCGCGAGAAAAAAGCCGTGCAAAAATTGATTAATTTGCAAGCACCAGCCGCCTTCGTTTATTCTTGCGGCCAGTATTCCAGTGCGCACGAAAAAACGACCGTCGCCTACCCGATTGCGCCAGCTAAGAACGGCAACGTGCTCGTCTTTGATTTGCGCTATAATTTGGACGAATTGCTTGCCCAAGAAGAGCCAAAATTCTTCCCGACCGTGAAAGAATTGAAATATAATCACTGCCCGGCCGTTGCGCCACTTGGTGTACTCGAACAGGGCGATGGCTGGAAGAAAATCGGACTCGACAAAGCGACGATTGAAAAGAATCTAAAAGCCCTACTTGCGCATCCAGATTTCATTGAACGTATGCGCAGCGAGAACGAAGAACGTCCAGAATTCCCACCTTCTGTCGATAGCGAAAGCGCGCTCTATGATGGCTTTCTTGACGAGCCAGATCGCATTAAATGCAAGGCAATCACGCGTGCAACTTTGAACGACTTGGCAGACTTTCATCCAGATTTTCATGACCCACGTTTGCCGGATTTGTTACTGCACTACAAAGCGCGCAACTTTGAGAATTCTCTCTCCGAATCTGAGCATGCCGCCTGGGAAAAATACCGCATTAATCGCATAAAAAATAGCGCCAATAGTTATATTAAGCGCATTCAAGAATTAGCCGAAAGTGGCGCCGACATGTCACTACTCGAAGATTTGCAACTCTGGTATCAATCATTGCTGCCTTACTAAAAAAGGAAATGGGCCGGCTCTTGCGAACCGACCCAAGTGTTGAACCTACATCCTTATCTATTCTGTCCGACCGCGATACGATCGCTCATATCGACGATCTGACAGTTATAAGGCTTCTTTGTACGGTGAAGCTCCTTGCGGCGCTTCTCTGCTTCTGCTGCAGCTTTCTTCTGCTTCTCTTCTTCGATTGAGCTAACGATCGCCCATTTGAAAAGTTCAGCATAGTGAAGCAATGTAGGGGTTTCTTTCAGTATAGGGCGCTTGCCGATCTTAAGGTATTTGCCCATAAGAATGCAGCCATGCATATACTGTGCGTATTCACGAATAACGTAGAATAAGCAACCGAAACCACCACCGAGGAAGACGAGCGTAATGTACGCCATAATGTCTCCCCATGCAGCTCCATCATTGTATGCTAAGTGATTGATAAACCACTGACACATACCATCCCAATGTTCCGCACCAAACGTTGCTGCGAATGCAACACCAGCTAATGTAGCCCAGATAAAGTCTCTAGTTTTGCTACAAAAATGGATAATGCTGTCGCATACTTCCGCGTTTCTTAATTCACTTCTAGAAAATACGCTGCGTACGCTCGCAGCTTTAGAAGAAGTAAACTTCGGACGATCCGGATACGTAGGATTTTTCTTTCCGCTCACTCTACGTGGGCGAACCGTCACTGAGCGCCATCCAGTGTAAAATGCAATGCCAATTAGAACAACTGATGCAATGATGACGATTGCTGAGAATGATGGTGTGAACTCGTGGTAAAAGATTTTTGCCATAGCGCAGACCTCCTTTCAAATTATTTGCGCTAGCTCTAGCTAGTGCCTTATGTCTGCATTTCTGAGCATTTTAGAGGCGAAATGCTAAGGAGTGCAGACATAAGATAGGATTCTGCGTTCTAGATGTAGGTTCTTAATGATCTATGGCGCTAAATTCTAACGCCATGAGACCATTATACCACACTTGGTCAAAAAAGTCAAGGCCGCTTATGCTTAACCAACAAAAAGCCACCCCTGTTACGAGGCGGCTCTTAAGTACCAATTATTGGTTGTCGCGAATAGAATAACCGCCGTAAAGCTCTTTTCCAAGCTGCTCGAGTTCATCAGATACTTCAAGTGGAGCTGGTTTTTCAACGAGCATTACGATAAATTTGAGCGGAGAGTTGGCAGGAATGTTGCCCTGAGCGGCATCGCCATAGCCCATAACGGATGGAATGGTGATTTCGCGAACACCGCCAATCTTCATACCTTCAATACCCTCGAGCCAACCCTGAATCATGCTTGCGCTACCCTTAAGTGGGCTCTTGAGCGAAGCTGGGCTGTCAGTGCTATCGAAGGAGGAATCGAAGATTGTTTCATCAGATAGCCAGCCGATGTAATATGCCGCATAGTTGGTGAACCAGCTGGTTACCTTGCCTTCACTATCTTCTTCAGACTTTACTTCTGCGCCGGTACCGGTTACGAGATCCCGAACCTGAAGTGTATTAACGCTAGCAGCATTGAAAGCTTTTACGCTCTGGCGATACTGTTTGAAAGTATCAAAGTATTTAGCGGAAAGCTCTTTGGCCTGCTCATCTTGGCGACCCTGGAACTCTGCATAGAGCTCAGAGAAACGATTCTGTTTTTCTTCGCTGAGAGCGGTCTGAGTTTCCTGGTTTTTGAAGCTAAGCACGATACCTGCGTAGAGCGCAAAGGTACTGCCAAGCAAGAAAACAGCAATTAAAGCAATAACGATACGCTGTTTTGGCGTGGTTTTTCTTTCTTCGTTAACAATCATTTTACCTCCGTGTCCACCCAATTATTTTACTGCTTCTAATTTTTCCATTATAGCGGAAATCTCGCCCTTTGTCAGTGTCTTGTCCGGCGCAGCGAACTCGATATGGAAGCTAAGATTCTTCGTCTCGCTGCCCTCTGCCTGATAGATGGAAGTTGGTGCAAGCTTGAAGATATAGCTGCTAAGAATCGCGCGGAGCTTGGACTCGATATCTACATATTTTACGTCGCTATCGACAGTGAGCGTAATATCACGAAGCACTGCTGGATAGTCACTAGAGCGGAAGTCTTTACTATTGACGCCCTGCTCGGCATTGAGGAGATCTTTGAGCGAAAGTTCGAATGCGGCGGTGCCATTTGGAAGTTTGAAACCGCGGAGAACTTTGTGCTGAATCTCACCAATGTAACCCAATACTACGTCGCCAGCCTTAATTGTGGCTGAACGCTTTGGTTCGTAATAGGAGTTGGTCGTGTTCTTTTCGAACTCGATAAGAATGTGCGAAACATTCAAACTGTCGAGCAAGCTTTCGAGATATTTCTTAGCAAGATAGTAGTTGCTCTGCTCTTTTTGCGAAACGAAAACAAAGCCAAGCTCGTGGCGACCAACAGGAACTTTGTCGTCATCGGTGCCAAGATTCTTTGGATAGACCTGGTTCATTTCGAAGAGCGCGAACTGATCGTGGCCAGCACGAAGGTTCGCGTAGCTCTTATCAAGCAAGCTTGGAACGATACTCTGGCGGATATGTTGGAGTTCTGGCGAAATCGAGTTAACAATCTTGTAAGAATTCTCTGGTTTCTGGCCAACTTTCTGCATAAGGTCGCCGTGAACGAAGCTATAAGTCAGGACTTCGTTAGCGCCGCGAGCGGAAAGATGATTACGGATATTCGTCTTCAAATTAAAGAGTTCATTTGGATCGGCCGTAGCGTGAAGAGGAAGAACTGGCGCGATGTTATCAAAGCCAGAAAGACGACCGACTTCCTCAATGATATCTTCGGCGATATGAATATCGGTGCGCCAGAATGGAACGGTGACCTTAATATCGTCATCATTAATTTCTACGACAAATTCGACGTTTTCAAGAATGCGCTTAACTTCGCCGTCAGAGAAATCGGTGCCGAGAAGGTTGTTAATCTGCGAAAGCTTGAGATTAACTTCGATTGGCTTTGGCGTAGTCTTCTGGGAATCGAAGAGCGCGATTGGCTTGAGATATTTGATTGCCTTTTCGCAGAAGCGAAGTGCAACAGCCTTGGTTGCGCCAGCTGGCTGGCCTTTCGTGAAGCGAGTAATTGCCTCAGAGAAGATGCCGTGAGCCATCTGAGTTTTGCGAAGATTATAAAGGCTGAAAGTTGCAGATTCGAGAATGACGCGCTTAGTGTTTTCGTCGATTGCAGTCGACGCACCGCCCATTGCGCCAGCAAGTGCAACTGGAACATTATTGCTCGTAATAACGATATCATCAGTGTTGAGCTCGGCAACAGTACCGTCGAGAAGTTCGAGTTTTTCGCCCTTCTTCGCAGCACGAACAATGATTTTTGGCGTCTTGCTGCCACCGACTTTCACGAACTTGTCGTAGTCGAAAGCGTGAAGTGGCTGGCCAGTTGCGAGCATCATAATGTTAGTTGCGTCGACAATTGGGTTGACTGGGCGCATGCCAGCACGAGCAAGCAAAGTTGCGTCGAAATCGAGATATGGATTCTTGTTTTCGGAAACTGACTCAAATACGATTGCTGTGTAACGCTGGCAAAGTTCTTCATCGATAGAAATTTCGAGCTTTACATCAGGATCGTTTTTGAAGTTCTGAGTTGGATCAGTATACCATTCGTCAGTGATATGTTTCTGGCCAAGAATGCCAGCAACCTCGCGGCGGAAACCGAGAATACCGAAGGTATCTGGGCGATGAGTGAGAGACTTGTTTTCAATATCAAGAATCTTGTCGTCGAGATTGCCAAACATTTCAGAAATCAAACGGCCTGGCTTCGCCATAGCTGGATTAAGCTCAACGATGCCAGTATGATCATCGCCAAAATCAAGCTCGTCAGCACCGGCCATCATGCCGTAGCTGTCGTACTGCTTAAGCATCTTGCGCATGCCGATTTCGAATGGTTCGTCAGTATTGAAAGTCTGAGGAACAATTGCGCCTGGAGCAATCCAAACAGCAAACATACCTTCGTGAACGTTTGGCGCGCCGCACATAACCTGGACGTAACCATCTTTGTCGCGCTCAACTTTTTCTGCTTTGCCGCCATCGTCGATCTTGCAAAGGTGAAGATGAGTACCTTCAATTGCTTCGCAATACATCACTTTTACGGCGTAAATATTGTCGTATTTATGAGTCTGATCGATGACACCCTCAACCTCAACGAGGCGTGCGCCAATCAATTTAACGAGTTCTTCGTCAGTAATATTGTCGGCCTGAAGACCGCCTTTGAGCCAGTTGAGTGAAATTAGCATGAGAACTCCTTCAAGAAATCAAGTTTTGCTGCTTCGAAGTTGCGGACATCATTGAGGCCGTAGCGCAGCATGACGAGACGGTCGATACCGCCACCCCATGCGAAGCCCTGATACTTAGTCGGATCGATGCCGGCGTTCTTAAGAACGTTTGGATGAATCATGCCACAACCGAGCATTTCGAGCCAACCATCGCCTTTGCCACCAAGCGATGCCGGTTTTTCAATCAAGAATTCGAGGCTAGGTTCAGTGAATGGGAAGTAGCCTGGCTGAGTCTTAATATTCAACTTCTGACCATAGTACTTTTCGAAGAATTCACGAAGAATGCCGAGCATATTGCCGAGCGTACAATCTTTAGAAACGTAGACGCCTTCACACTGATAGAAAGTATGCTCGTGAGTTGCGTCGACATCCTCGTTGCGATAAACGCGACCAGGAACAGCAACAGCGATCGCCTTGCCCTCTTCGAGCTTATAAGCGTTCGCTTTCAAGACGCGGTTCTGCATAGTACTGGTATGTGCTGGTGGAATAAAGCCTTCTTCAGTGCGGAAAGTATCATAACCATCACGTGCAGGGTGGCCCTTCGCAAAGTTAAGGCTATCAAACATATGATATTCATCATCAAGCTGGACGGATTCCGCGATGTCAAAACCCATGCTCTGATAAATCGCAATTACGCGATCGAGCTCGGTCATAAGTGGATGTTTGCTACCAAAATCAGCAGTCAAAAACTCCGGCATCTGTCCGTTAATATCACACGGTGCGCCAATATCGAGTGGCGCAACGTCTTCCTGTTCGGCAGCGGCCTCGGCGGCTGCGATTTCGGCGTTTATTTGTTGTTTTTTAATGTTGAGTTGTTTACCGAAATCTGCACGTTGGTCGGCCGGCAGGTCCTTAATTTTCGCATATTCTGCGTTGAGCTTTTTGAGCTCATTTTTTAGTTCCTGAATTGTGGCCATAATAGATATATTTTAGCACATTTCATATCTGTACGCGAATAGAAAAGCGTCTAGCAAAACGACGTTCGCCCGGCCCGTCAATTAGCTAACGATGAAGATAACAACTAGAGCTGCGGCAGCCAAAAAGACAAGGATGAACCAGAACCAGCTAAAGCGATTAGTCTTGTTAGTGTTTTTGAGGTATTCAGAATCCTCAACCAAATCAACGTCTTCTTGTTTACTGCTTCTGACGGCACGCTCGCGCAAATCTGCATTAATGCGACGGCTAAGTTCGCTGCGATCTTCATCTTTTTCGACTAAAATTCCCACATTTACCTCCAGTTAATACTTAACCAGTATAACATACACCAGGTGTGCTATAATGTTCTTATATCATTTAAAGGAGGTGCAATGGCGACAACCAAAGCCAAGTCGACCAAGAAGTCTACGGCTAAAAAGCCTGCAGCCAAGAAACCAGCTGCAAAAAAGACGACTGCGTCGAAAAGTACAGTCAAGACCGTCAAAGCTACCGCAAAGGTAACTAAGGTCGAAACAGAAAAGGTGGGCAGCGAAAAAACCAGAATCGTCTCCGAGAAAGCCACGACTGGCAAAAAAAATCCAGTCAAGGAATTCTTTGCTCGTAAGGGCGATCCAAACGAAAACATTCTAACAATTTTTAAAGACACCAAGATTATCGGCGCAATCATCGGCGAGATTATCGGTACCGGTTTGGTCACTGGCGTTGCCTTGACCCTCGGTCTCTTCAATCCGCTCTATTTGATCTTTGCTTACACCGGTATCACCGCAGCGGTCTTCGCACTTTCTGGTGCACATCTCAACCCAGCAATCACTGCTGGTATGATGGCAAGCCGCCGCGTATCTGCAATTCGTGGCGTACTTTATATCATCGCTCAGCTCATCGGTGCATGGGCAGGCTTCATGATTATCAATGCGTTCTACAATGCAGGTGTCGCAAGTGGTAACATCGATGCAGCTTCTACACTTCTGCCAACGCTTACCGCAGCAGACAGTGTAGCTGCAGCTACAGAAGGCTTCAGCTTCTTCTGGGCAATCACTATGCTCGAGTTCATCGGCGCTATGATTATTGCGTTCTTCTTTGCTCGCGCGCTCGATTACAAGCGCGGCGCATTCACGTTCGCAGCAGTCGTATCCGGCGGTATATTCCTCGCAATGCTCTTCGCAGTTGTTATTTGCAACAACTTCCTTGGCATTCAGGATAACGTCTTTATCATGAACCCGGCAGCCGCATTTATGTACGGTTTGCTCCCAGCAAGTGCAGAAGGTTTCGATACACTCATGGGTCAGCTCATGCCAATGTTGGTCACTTACGTGATCTTCCCAGTACTCGGTGGCGTTCTCGGTTTCTACATTTCCGACATCGCCAACAAGCTAAGCCACAAAGAACTAAAGGCTTAATAGCTTTCTAGGGCAAAAATAACACGAAGAAAAAGTCCGCTCACAAGGCGGATTTTTTCTATGTCCCGCCCGCGAGCAAAATTGACTTTTAAGCATAAGTGTGGTATAATAGAAAGATGTTTGGTTTCTTGTTTTCTCTCTAGAAAACCCGACAAATATGTACATTAGGAGGTTGCTTATGAAAACTGATAACCAAGACGATATCCAAATCGTATCAGAGCTTTCTCACCACTACGAACCTTACGACGAGAACTCGAAGTTCACTGAGTCTAAGGCAAAGGCCCTTATCGCCGGCTTCATCACAGCACTCGTACTACTAATGATTGGCGTTAATGTATACATGAAAATATACAACAATAATCTCGCCAATCGTCAGGCTCAACTCGAATCCCAGCTCGAAGAAGAGCGCCAGAGACGAGTAGAGATTCTCAGTCAAGCAGACGAATTATGCCTTGGCCGCGTAGCAGACTGCACGGAAAATGGCATCGTTCAAATTGACCAGATGATGTACGAATACAAGTATCAGCCAACAAGCGATGGTTGGGCCGACGATTTCGGCACCGTTACTTTTGACTTCTCCGACGAATCGCATTTAATCGTTCGTTACAAAGAAGCAGACACCGGCAACGTTTTTATCCGCGAAAACACGTCAGACAACACGTCTGTCAATAACTACTATTGCAAAATCGGCAATCAAAATGTCGTCTTCAGCAAAGAAGATATGACTGCCTTTGGAAGAGTATTGATTGGCAGCACAGATGGTTTCACTTCGAAATAATGAGCGCCCAAGAAACAAGCCCCGACTAGTTCGAGGCTTTTGTTTTTTATACAGTATCGAGGATGCGTTGCCAGAGTTCGTCGAGCATCGCTTTATTCATATTGCCGACAACGGCGAGACCAGAAACGCCGGATTGCATGAAGATACGTGCAAGCTGAACAATAGTGCTCTTATCGATGCTTTCGATCATCTTTGGCGCATCATCCATTGGCTGATAAGTGCCGTTCGTGACGTATTCACGGAGATAGTAAGCACTAATTTGATCCGCAGTCTGCGCGAGCATTTGATGATGACCGAGCGCATACGCCTTGGCGGCAGCAATGTCTTCGTCGGAGATATCGCCATTAATAACTTTGCCTAGCTCAACAGCGATAAGGTCGAAGAGATCAGTTGCGTTCTCGGCGTTCACTTCCCCATCAAAGTCCCAAGTACTAGACCATTTATCCGACTCAGTCTGCGAGCCCATGCCATATACAATACCTTTCTTGCGGGCGGCGCCGAAGATTTTACTATTCATTGTACCGTTCAAAATATGATTGAGACAACCCATCGCATACTGCTCTGCCGGCGAAAGCGAGCGCTGAATTACAAAGGAGAAACCGAAGCTCATATTGCTAGCGTCTTTGCGGCGAATGAGTACTGGTTTTGAGGCGCGATATGCGGACATTGGCAACTCAAAATTCTCACCAGGCTTAAGCGCCCAGTCTTCAAGCATGCTGACAATTTTGCGTTTGCGACCGCGGAGATTACCAGTAATGATGAACTGCATATTATTTGCGGTATGCGTGCGACGATAATGATCGCGAACGTCTTTGAGCTCGATATTATTAATCGTCTTTAGGCGTTCGCCATAAGTCAACACTTCCTCACCGAGAGCCTGCTGGAGCTTTGGCCAAATAAGGCGAGCATAGTCGTTCTGATAGCCAGTAAGCTCAGAACGAACGTTCCCCTTTTCGCTAGCCAATTCTTCTTCATTGAAGCGCGGCTCAGCGACTGCGAGTTCCTGCAGATCAAGAATGCGTTTCCATTCAAAATCAGCACATTCAGATTCATAAGCAATGAAACAGTCCGAAGTCCAAGCGTTGTGATAAGCACCGTTCTTTGTAAACTCAGCCTCATAAGCTTGCTCATCACGATACTGCGCATTGCGACCAAAAGCCATGTGCTCCATGAGGTGTGCGACCTCATAGATTTCTGGCGACTTTACAAATTTATTACCAGCACGAAAAATGACCCGAATATTAAAAACGGGACTGCCTGGCGCGTCGATGAGGAGGCCCCGGGCGCCATTTTTGAGCCGGACCTCCTCAATTGAATGTTTCAAATTATTTACGACCTTTTTTCTTGTTCTGGCGTGCTTGCTTCTTGGATTTGCGAGCAGCGTTGCGCTTTGCGTTGCGATCAGTATTCTTGCCGGATGCGCCAGACTTCTTGCTGGTGCCTACATTGGACTGATGTTCGGCAGCTTTGCCTACACCATGTTCGTCTTTAGCAAACTCGTCATCCATATTCTTAACACCGGCGGAGACTTCGTTAACGCCCTTTTCGGTTGCGCCTTCTGCCATCTTAGTAAGCTCAGTGTCATACTTGTCGTCGGAAACTTCTGCGACTTCCTGCATGCGAAGTGTAAGGAGAATCTTCATCACCTCCTCGCGGAGTGCGCGCTGGAGACCATCGAAGAGCTTCTGAGATTCGGAGCGATATTCTACGAGCGGATCGCGCTGACCAACAGAACGCCAGTGAATACCTTCGCGGAGGTGCTGCATATTTTCAAGATGCTGCATCCAGAGAGTATCGAGAACGTTGAGGTAAACTTCACGCTCAATCTTGCGCATAGTTTCTTCACCGAACTCGAGTTCCTTATCATGATAGAGTTCTTCGACTGCAGCGAGAGCGAGCTTGTAGCGATCTTTCTCTTTGCGCATGATGCCGATAGAATCAATCAAATCTTCATCGAGGTCAAAGACAGCCTTGAATTGTTCTTTGAACTTCTTGTTAATGCGGGAGCTAAACTGAGTGAGCTCTGCAACTTCGTCTTTATAAAGGCGAGAAATCTCTGGGCGGATATTATCGCCATCGAGAATCTTGCGACGCATCGTGTAGACAACTTTGCGGTGACGGTTGATAACGTTATCGTACTGAACAACGTTCTTGCGGCTATCGAAGTTAAAGCCTTCGATGCGCTTCTGAGCAGATTCGAGAGTCTTACTGACCATGCGGTTGCGGATTGGCATATCATCGTCAACACCAAGGCGCTTCATAATCATAGAGATACGATCACCCTGGAAGATGCGCATAAGGTCATCTTCGCAGCTGACGAAGAACTGAGTAGTACCAGGATCGCCCTGACGGCCACCACGACCACGGAGCTGGTTATCGACGCGGCGGGAATCATGACGAGCGGTACCAATCACAACGAGACCGCCGAGTTCAGCAACGCCATCAGCGAGCTTAATATCGGTGCCACGACCTGCCATGTTGGTTGCGAGGGTAACTGCGCCCTTTTCGCCTGCCTTAGCAATAATCGCAGCCTCACGCTCGTTGTTCTTTGCGTTCAAAATCTCAAATGGAATATTTTCTTTTTCGAGGTAAGCAGCAATGCGTTCGTTGTTTGCGATAGAGTCAGAACCAACGAGGACTGGCTGACCACGATCATGGTATTTATGGACCTCAGCAGCAATTGCCTTGAGCTTTGCAGCCTCGGTGCGATAGATGAGATCATCTTTATCAACACGAATAATTGGTTTGTTAGGTGGAATCTGAATTACGTCGAGGGCGTAAATCTGCTGGAATTCCTCTGCTTCGGTAAAGGCCGTACCGGTCATACCGGAAAGCTTGTTATAGAGGCGGAAGAAGTTCTGGAAAGAAATGGTTGCGAGAGTAGTAGACTCCTCACGAACCTGAACACCTTCCTTTGCCTCGATAGCCTGGTGGAGACCTTCGTTGTAGCGGCGACCATGCATGAGACGACCGGTATGCTCATCAACAATCATAACCTCGCCAGAGTTGGTAACAACATAATCTTTATCGCGCTTGAAGAGGGTCTCTGCGCGGAGAGCCTGCTCAAGGTGATAAACGATGCGGGTATTTTCAGTGCTATAGAGAGTCTCGACGCCGAGAATCTTCTGAACTTTCTCAACACCAGCATCAGTCAAGGAAACCGTGCGGCGCTTTTCATCGACAATATAATCTTCGTCGGAAAGCTGAGCGCAAACCTTAGCGAACTGATAGTAGCTCTCAGGGTTATCGGCTGCTGGAGCGGAAATAATAAGTGGAGTACGAGCCTCATCAATCAAGATAGAGTCGACCTCGTCGACGATTGCGAAGTTAAGTTCGCGCTGGCGGAGATACTGAGCATCCTTGACCATGTTATCGCGGAGATAATCGAAGCCGAACTCGTTGTTCGTACCGTAAGTAACGTCGCACATGTAAGCCTCTTTACGAGTAGCAGGCTTGAGGTGCTTCATGCGAGGATCGTCATGATCTTCGTTTTCATATTCTTTATCGTAAACAAAGCTTGCTTCGTTGATGATAACACCGACAGTGAGTCCGAGGAAGTCATAGAGCTCACCCATCCAGCCAGCATCGCGCTGAGCAAGGTAATCGTTAACAGTCACGACATGGACGCCGCGGCCGGTAAGTGCGTTCAAATAAACAGGTAGAGTCGCAACGAGAGTTTTACCTTCACCGGTCTTCATCTCAGCAACGTTACCTTCGTGGAGAACTATACCACCAATCAACTGAACGTCGAATGGGCGGAGGCCAAGGATGCGGTCGCTAGCTTCACGAACGAGTGCGAATGCTTCTGGCAAAAGCTGATCAAGAACCTTATTATCGGCTGCAATCTGAGCCTTTTTGTCGATTTTCTTGGTCTTTTTAGCCTTTTTGTCGGCCTTTTTATCGTCTTTCTTTACCTCTTCGCGAGCCTTAGCAGCCTGAGCCTGCTTATTGAGCTTCTCGAAGCGTTTCTTGAGCTCTGCAGTCTGAGCAGCGAGCTCTTTCTTATCCATTTCGGAATATTTGCCAGCGAGACGATTGATCTCAGCTACACGCTTCTGGAGGCGATGAAGAGTTTTCTTCTGGGCATCACCAAAAATATGCTGCAAGAATTTAGTCGTTGCGGTCTTATCTGCTAGTTTGTCGGTCGGTTTTTTGTCTTTAGGAGCCTTCTTGGCTTTTGGAGCCTTGTCGGCAGGTTTTTCCACCCTCTTCTGATCTGACTTCCTCTCTTTCATCGTTCTAGTATAGCACCTAAAATTACTTCTTCAAAAGACGCTTTAGGAATCCTTTCTTGTCGTAGTTAGTTTTCTCGGTCTTGAAACGGCGAATCTGGCCATCGAGCTTAGCCTCGATGATATCGATACCAGCATAAACGTTGGAGGCCTGATCCTTAGCTGCGAGCACCTTGCCACCAGGGATATCCATAGAGACGGAAATCTCATATTTGTTACCATGGGCACGGTCTACCTCGGTAACGACAACCTTTACGACGACATCTTTGCGGTGATCACGCGGAAGATGGCGGTCGAGTTTGCCAATACGCTTAATGACGTATTTCTTGAAGCTTTCCTCAACTTTGTAGTTGGAGCCGCTAATTTCAATATTATCGATCATCTAAATAATCTCCTTTCCATCAAGATATTTTTGCAAAACTTTAGGCACGCGCACGGTCATGTCTTCGTTTTGATAGTTTTCGATGATTGCAATCATAATACGACCAAGTGCAAAAGCAGTTGCGTCGTTAGTATGAACGAGTTCAAGATCGCCAGAATCGCGGCGAACGCGGGTCTGGAGACGGCGAGACTGATAGTCGGTCATGTAATCTGCAGTATGAGTCTCACGATACTTATCTTGACCTGGGAGCCAAACTTCGATGTCGATACCACGAGCATCTGGCTTGCCAATATCAAAAGTACATTTACGAATCACGCGATATGGAAGCTCTAGCTGCTCAACAAGCCAGCGCTGAATAGCAACGAAGAGCTCGTGCTCTTTGCGGCTAGTTTCCTTAGTAGAGAAGCTTTCCATCTCGAGCTTATCAAACTGATGCATACGAATGATGCCTTCCATATCCTTGCCGTAAGTACCAGCCTCTTGGCGGAAGCTAGTAGCGTAGCCAAGATAACGGACAGGAAGTTCTTTTTCTTCAAAGATTTCACCAGCGTGCATAGAACCAAGAACATGCTCTGCGCTGCCCTGGAGCCAAAGTTCCTCGCCTTCGATCTTGTAGCGGTCTTCACGTGGCTCAAGGCGGTCCATTGCATCATACATCTCAGTGCGGAGCATGAGCGGAGGAAGGACAATCGTAAATGGCTTGTCGACGACCTGGCCTTTAAGGCCGGCTTTGTCGATAATCTCATGAATAACCTCTTGATTAGAAAGGCTATTCATGACGAAGTTAACGATAGCCATCTGGAGCTTAACCATATCGCCCTTGATATAGGCGAAGCGAGCGCCAGCAACCTTAGAAGCGCGCTCTTTATCAATCCAGCCACGAGCCTGGCCGATTTCGTAGTGATTCTTTGGCGCAAACTTAAACTTAGTTGGCTCACCGCAAACCTCAGCGACCTGGTTGTCATCTTCGGTAAGGCCGATAGGGACGTCGTCTTCGTAGACGTTTGGAACCTGTTTGAGCTTAGTGATGAAATCTTGCTCAATCTCAGCAAGCTTCGGCTCTTTCTCGGCAAGCTTAGCTTTTAGTTCCTTGCCCTGCTCAATGAGCTTTGGGTCTGGTTTACCACCCTTCATTTGGGCAGAAATCTGATTGCGCTCCTGGCGGAGAGCATCAATTTCGCGTGATAATTCTTTGCGCTCGTCATCAAGGCGCAAAATCTCGTCGAGGTCTATATCGTAGACCTTGTTATGAATTGCATCCTCAACTTTCTGGCGATTCGCACGGATGAAATTAATATCTAACATACTAAGGTATATTATAGCATGTTACACGGTGTCTTGGCGGATTGTCTCGATGATATTTTGGCGTGAAACTTGGCGTACGGAATAGCGCATGATAACCATGATAAGAAGCGTGACGACAGCAATGGAAATGAGGATTGGAATTAGTGGCAATTCATAGCTCAAGCTAATGCCGCCCTCGCCGAGCAAGTAGTGCGTGCCGTAAGAGATAAGAATACCAATTGGCAAGCCGATTAGGAGCGCGCGAACAGTATAAAGAACGCTCTCGAGACGAATCATGCGGTTAAACTCGTCATCAGTCATACCGACGGATTTGAGCATTGCAAACTCTTTGGCGCGAAGCTGGATGTTGGTTGTAATCGTATTAAAGATATTCGTTACACCAATGAGCGCAATAACAGCAATGAAGCCATACATGAAGATAGCGAGAAGCAATATGACATTGTCCATCCCTTTTCTGCCCTCTTCCATATCGTATGGCGAAAGCATGATTCCGCCAGTCTCTTCCCTTTGCTCATTCATTTTCTTGATATATTCGGTAAGCTCTTTTGCTTGATCGCCTGGATTAGCATAGAGAGTGCTTGAATCATCATATAGAATTAGCGAACCGCGATTGACGTGCTCTTCTGAGATGTAAAGCGACGGATACATAATCATTGCCGTGCCGATAGGCTTTTTATCCGTAATCTTCGTAATCGTTACATCGAAAGTGCGGACTGCGTCGTCTGCTTCAATGTCTTCGGCGTTTTCATAATCTACGGTCGTGTCGACAACCTTTAGATGCCACTCGTCACCTTCTTTATTCTTCATGGCGCGTTCAATTGAGCGTGAGCCATTGCTATGAATTTCTTCGACATAATCATTCAAGATTGCTACGTGCTCATAGTCGCCAAGAATGCCGAGTGAGCGAGCAAACTTTTCGAAATAATCTTTCGATAGGACTTTGACGTTGATGCCATTGCCAGCCATCGTCTCCTGATAACGAACATGCTCACCGAGATCGAATTTCGATTCGAGTTCTTGGACATCTTCATTCGTAACGCCGCCGATAAAATAGTTTGCGCCATAGTCTGGATAAACACTCTCGACAATGCGTTTGCCGTCAATCACGAAGCTAGAAAGGCCGACAAAGACCGCTACGCTTACGACAATAGAAATAATCGTCGTGCGGTACTTCTGACGGCTGCGTTTGAGGTTTTTATCCGCAATCATACCGCCAATACCGAAGTAGCTTTGAATGAGTTTGTTAGTCTTTAGTTTCTTAGACTTAATGTTAACGTCCTGAGTGCTACGAATGGCATCAATTGGCGTGAGACGACCAGCGCGAATTGCTGCACTAGCGCTTGCGAGCCAAACAATTACGAAGCCCATGACGATATCGATGGCGATTGCCCACCAAGGCACAAAGAAGATCATGGTCGTGGCAGCATCAAGCAAGTGATTCGTAATGTTTAGTAGCACATATGTAGCCACGGCACCGAGCGCTAGACCAACCGGAATGGCACAGGCGCCGATTATTAATGCCTCCAAAACAACTGAGTGACGGATTTGGCGTGGCGTAGCACCAACGGAGCTAAGCATACCAAATTCACGCGTGCGTTCCGTCGTGGAAATATTGAAGGAGTTGCGAATCGTAAAGATGCCCGCGATTGCAACTAAACCAATACCGAATGCCGCCAAACATGCAAAGACCGTGCTCGTGTTGTAGTCGATATTCCCATCAAACATAAGGAGTGCATCATTTGTACGGACATAGTATTCTTCTACCCCAGCATCTGCAAGCGCATAGCCAATATCGTTGCCATAGCGTTCATGCATGGGCTTTGCATAGCCAGCCTTACGAAGTGGTCCGACGTAGCGGACAAAGACGATGTATTCTTTATCCGCGACACGATCAGCCTCACTCAGAGAGTCGATTTTTTCGTATAAATCAATAGGAATAGGGCTAGTGCTTTCTTCGAGGTACGCATATTTTTCGCCATAGGTTACTGGGGACGCATAGTAAACCGATTCGACACCTTTTGCCTGCTCAATGACATCCACCTTGTCACCTGGAATATGTTCAAAAGACTGATGAAAATTACCGTACTGAGAAATCTGGAATTGTTTTAAAGTTTCCCAAAAGCTAGTCGGAATTGCGATAACCGTAAAAAGTAAAGCGACAGACAAGGCAACGCCAAGCATCGTAACAATACTGCGTTTTTTGTTGCGCTTGATATTCGCGCGAGTTAGTTTGCTAAGGACGCTCATTATTTGCCAGCCTTTTTGTCGGAAATAATTTTGCCATCACCGAAGGTAATAATGCGATCGGCTTCTTTTGCAATTTCGAGATCATGCGTAACAAGAATAATTGTCTGATGATATTTCTCATTTGCAAGCTTAAGGAGCTTTACGATTTCGGCACCAGACTTAGAGTCGAGGTTGCCGGTCGGCTCATCAGCGAGAATTAAAGCTGGGCGATTAAAAAGTGCGCGACCAATTGCAACACGCTGCTGCTGACCGCCAGAAAGCTGGTTCGGCAAATGCGTTTCGCGGTTTTTAAGACCGAGCGCATCAATAAGCTGTTCAAGATAATCCTCATCAATTTCTTTCTTTTCAAGGTCGACAGGAAGTGTAATGTTCTCGCGGACAGTAAGGACAGGGATGAGATTATAAAATTGGTAAATAATTCCAATTTGCTGACGGCGGAAAAGCGCAAGTTTATTATCGTTGAGTTTTGTAATATTCTGACCTTCAATAATGATTTCGCCGCCGTTTTTGTCTGGGCGATCAACGCCACCAATCATATGGAGAAGCGTAGATTTACCAGAACCAGATGCGCCGATAATAGCGACAAACTCGCCCTCTTTCACCTTCAAACTAACATTATCAACGGCCTTAACGAGGCTGTCACCTTTGCCGTAAGTTTTTACAAGATTATTTACTTCGAGAATATATTTTTCAGACATATTAATATTATACCGCAATAAAAAAGACCCCCGGACGAACCAGGGGCCTAAGCCGAAATGAACCATTACAGCATCGGGAGAATCTGATATGCTGCGAACAGAGGAGCAAGCATCATTGCAAGCGTACCCATAATCTTCATAAAAATATCGATAGATACAGCAACAACGTCTTTTTCCCAATCGCCCATTGTGTCGCCCACCACAGCGGCGTCATGCGCAGCGTTATATCCTTCTGTGCCACGTTCGTAACCTTTGACAAGATTTGCTTCGTAGCGCTTCTTGCCGTTATCTGCCAAACCACCTGCATTACTGAAATAAATCGCAAGCGGAAGACCAACTAATTCTACACCAACCAGTGCTCCACCCATCGTTTCCGGTCCGAAGACGAATCCGATGAAAAGTGTCGCTCCGACGGTAATGAGAACCGGAGGAACCATCTTTCTAAGTGCATTCACTGTTGCAATGTGAATACAAGCATTAGAATCAGGTAATTTCTTTCCAGAAACAACATCCGGATCCTTGAACTGCTTTCTGCACTCTGCCGCCATTTCGCCGGCCGCATCGAGTGTATACTTTGCGAGTAAACCGCAGAACATTGCAATCAAACCGCCGCCGATAAACGCGCCAAACATAACATTTGATTTACTAAAATCGAGTGAGGTACCACCATAAGCCATAAGATAGGTTGAAATCTGAGACAGAACAACTGCCGCAGCGGAACCTATCGCAAAGCCTTTACCTACAGCTGCTGATGAGTTACCAAACGCGTCGTTTTTATCGGTAATCGTTCGTACCCTATGCGGTAATCCGCAACTTTCTGCAATTCCACCCGCATTGTCCGAAATCGGACCAAATGCGTCTGCGCCAATCGGCTGAGCGACAAATGACAGCATTCCCAGAGCCATTACAGAGCGACCATAAGGGCCAGCAATTAATGAAGCTACGTACGAGAAGAGTGCTACCACTGCGATTTCCGCAAAACAGGAAATCCAGCCCGCAGATTGCGATAATGAAGCGCAAAGCGCTGAACCTTTTTGTGCCATTTCCGACACTCTCTTTGCCCACCTGCTTTCGAGATCCGTATAGTGCTGCGCAATCATTCCGATAGCTACACCGGAAACAATTCCACAGACCGTACTCCAGAACGGTGAACTCCAGCCAAGTTTAAACTCTGCAGGAGTGTTGCCACCATTCGTAAAAAGGAAGTAAGAAGCAGCCAAACTCGTCAATAATGCACCGCTTGCGGCGATGTACATTGAAGCGTTTATCTGCTTTCCAGGATCTTTACTCTCTTTGGCATGAGATGCGTAGAAAAGACCAATAATACTACTGATTAGTCCGCCTAATGCAAGAATGAACGGATAAGCGACTGCTACCGCTAACATTGTAGGATCGCTCGCACGACCATACATGTTGACCGCAGTAACGATGGTTGTAACTGGTGTCGCCGTAAAACTCTCACCGAGGTCCGCCTGGTTGCCATCGATGTCGTTGACGTTATCGCCAACAAAATCCGCAAGTACAGCCGGGTTTTTCGGATCGTCTTCTTCAAAGTGCATGAACACTTTTCCGATGAGGTCCGCACCGATATCTGCTGCCTTCGTGAAAATTCCACCTGCTACACGGCAGAACATCGCTACGATGCTCCAACCAAGTGAGTATGCCGTTAATCTTGCGACAATAGGAATGATTAGCGCGCCTTCCTGCAAGTAAAAACTTTCTTTACCGCTAAATAAGGCTACTAATGTGAGTCCGAGAAGTGATGACGAGTGGACAATAAGGCCACAGATTTGCGAGGCTTTGACGGTTGTATTGACCGTACGCGCACAAATCTGTTCTTCCTTCAAGTCGTCCTCAACACCCTTCAGTGCTGTTGCTGCAGCGCGTACATTCGCATAGGTCGCTACGCTCATTCCGACGAGAACCGAAACGGTAGTCATAGCGAGACCTACTAAAAATGCTAAGCCAGCCCAATGCTCTACGAAGAAGCATATGATTAAGGCTAAGACAGCGGCTGCAATCAGAATTCGGCGATACATCGCCTTCGTGAACACCTTTGACCCCGAGCGAATTCTCGCCGCAAGATCAATCATTTTGTCGTTGCCTTCACTCATCTTCTTTACGCCACGATATTGCGTGAACATATACAGACCAGTGATTGCAACGATACCGAGTACTGCGTAATAAACATAATCAAGTATCTGCATAAGGTACTCCTTTCCGAATTGTTAATGTGCTTTACTAGCCGAGGGCGCGGCATAGTAAAAATGTGGGCAATGCCCACGACAATGATACGTGCACATATCTCCCGAATATGTACTGCCCGTATTATACCATAAGTTTAAGAAAAATCAAACCGTAAGAACTATGCTGAAATGGTACGCCCGGCGGGAGTTGAACCCACGACACCTGGTACCGGAAACCAGTGCTCTATCCACTGAGCTACGGGCGCAGACAAAAATGGTACACCCGGCAGGGTTCGAACCTGCGACACCTAGTTCCGAAGACTAGTGCTCTAATCCACTGAGCTACGGGTGCACTACCCACATTATAGCACGCCTTTCCCTGTTCTCCCTTGACAAAGCGCTTACGTTGTGCTATACTGAGTAAGATGTGTTCACGAGCGCCTCGGCGCTCTTTCATTATTGTTCTTTAAAGGAGGATATTTTATGTCGTGTGAAGAAAAAATGGTTCTTTTCCATACGGATAAGACCGCTAGCATCAGTAAGCTTACAATGCTCAAAAAATCTACAATTGAGATCCTTAGTAAGTTCGACATTTGTACCATTGAAGATCTTTGCGAGAGTTATGTACTCGGCAGCCGCGTAGAAGGCATTCATGATGACGAGATGCACAAGCTCCGCTCGATCGCAAGTTTCTATCAGCAGCAGTGTGCTTAGCGGGCACTATTGCATAACTATTCTTTTTCTCATATTTTCTCTTAGCCAGGAAAAAGGATAGTCCTCCGATCGTCCCACCCCTCGTCCATTTGGGGTGGGATTTTTTATTTGATTTTGTCGAATTTAGCTTTCTTGTAGTCAGAGACCTTGAGCATTGCCTGTTCGTTGCCAGGAGCCGAGAGTTCGGTCATATGCTTCTTGTAGTGCTCACCCATCTTCTCGGAGCCAATCTTGCCCTCGACCTTGCTAAGCATAGAATCGTCGGCGCGTGCAAATTGTTCAGAGCTCTTAATCGATTTCATATCAACGTTTAGCAGGCCCTCGTCGCGCTTTTCGAGAACCGAGGTAAAGTTATCTTTGCTCTTACCAGAAAGACTTTCAGAAGTCATTGCCGTAGCGATCTGGCTATTGCTGAAGGCGTCAGCCAAGCCTGCAGAGTTGGCCGTATACTCCTCATTGTCGTGCCCCATATGGCGCCCACCAGACATGTAGCGCAAAACATCTTTATCAGTATTCTGTGCAGTCTGGTCATCCATGCTGCGGATCTTTTCACCAATTGCGCCACCGCGCGAACCGGCCATCGCATCCTTCAGAGAAATCGTAGGATTATCATTAAGGACCTTAGCATAAGCCTTTGCTACAGTGTTGCCACTTTGCGCATTAAGCGTGCTAATAAGCTTATTGCGGTCAGTCTGGCTCATGTTCCTAAAGGCACTTGTTGAAGTGAATTTCTCAAGCTCTTCTAGCATCTCGCCTTGATCGAGCTGACCTAGCTTATTGATAGCTGCGCTTGCGGCGTTCATATCAACCTTGCCATCTCTAGAGATAGAGCTACTGAGCAAGTTTGCAGCATCAATAGGGTTTGCGTTCTCCATTTGATAGCCATAGCCTTTTGCCATCTCGGCGTCATATGCAGCCATGGTTCCCTGCGCAACATTAAATGAGCGCTTCTGAGCGGCAGACATCTTACTGTAATCCACCTTGCCGTTTTCATCAGTATATTTGCCAATTGTGCGTGCGGCGCGTCTGCGGCTATATTCACCCATGCGTGCGTTAGCGCGATCCATTCGAGCTTTCTCATTGTAGCGCTGACGATGAGTAAGTGGAGAATTCTGGAGGCGACGATCGGCAGAGCCGCGAGCCTTGTGCGTTAATCCGCCCTGCAAGCGAGTCGATAAATTACCGATGGCACCCATAGATTTTTTAATCACGCCAGGAATCAAGAAGATTGGAGCAACCGCGACAATACCAGCCGCCAAAATCGGCGTAGCAGTTGCCCAGTCGGTCGCTTTCGTACCATAGGCAGCCAAGATAATCTTTGCGACCATATCGCCACCGTAGACTAGGGCGCTACAAACCGGATAAGCAACCAGCAAACCTTTTAGCAAGTTAAACCATTTATCGAAGATTGACTTCGTATTTGGGAGCATATAGCAAACAAAGGCCAATGGCGATACGGCAACAAGAAGCACGGCAAGCGCTTGCCTAATACCGAGCATAACGAATAGGAAGAATACGGCAATCACGAACGAGATAATAGCCAGGAGAACCGGAATCAAAATTTGTGGACCAATCGCCAATACGGCAACAGTAGTAATCGCTGCAACGACACCAATCAGAGCAAAGAAGGCTACGCCGCTATTTCCGACCGCCGAACATCCGCCCTCGCATGCCGCTGGAGCTTGCGAGAGGATATCGTTGCCGAATCCAGCAAACATCGCACCGATACCACCGCCAATAATATTCGCAACGTCAATCGCGAGCTGGCAGATAATGTATGACATATTTATCAAAATCGCAGCAACAATTAATTTTGGAAGAATCTTCTTAATGCCATAGTTATCAATGCCATAACCCGTCAACTGCGAGAAGATGACAAACAAGAACAGCAAGACAAATACAATATTAGCGATATCCCTAAACTTCGACCACGCCAAGAATGTGCCGCCAGACACTTCGTCGCCTTCTTTATCCTCGAAGGTCTGCCTAAATAGCACTGGATCGACGCGCAAGAACGGAACTACCACGCCCTCATAGGTTTGTCTAATCATCTTGCCGCCGGTCTCAATGATTGGACAAACTACCCAGCCCAACGAGCCAGCGTTCGTGTAACAGTCCTCCGTAGATGAACTATTATCGCATTCTTCTTTAGTCGGATCGCATTCATCTCCAGGATCATCTCCGGTTACCGTCGAAGTGGAAGCATAGTTAGCTAGCTCGGACGGGTCAATATGCGTAATGCTTGTAGCATTGAGCAAATATTCCGCTACATCCGATGCTTTGATTTTCTTCGAAAAATGCTTATCATCCTTAACGCCATAGACTTCGTCGTTCTTATTGTTGACTTGGACATATTTTTCCTCTACGTCGCCCGTGGAGTCATTGATCAAGCGTATATGGAGATAATCCGATGTGCCCGTAGTCGAATCAACTGATTTTTCGCGCTTAATGCCATAATAATCCTTGATGTACTTGTCGTAGAGAATAAATATTTCTTTATCGGTTAATTTTGCACCAGTAGTAGTACTATCATAGCTGAATGATGATGCGCCTGTTAAATACTTAATAGCGTTTGCGGCGGCGTTAGTATAATTACTGTCCGGAATGCCATATTTATAAAGCAGCACTTTCGAATCAAGTTCCTCATACAAGAAACCGAGTGGATCTGGGTCGTCTTCGTGATAGTTGTTGCTACCAATCGTAAACCAAACCTGATATGAAGAAAGACCAATAAAGTCAAACCAGGCACGCGTACCGCTAATATGGAAAGAGCTACCCTCATTTATGAGTTTTTGTATTAACTCACTCCTGAAGTCAGTCCATTTAGTGGTGCCAATAATATATTCGACCGGCGTTTCATCATCACAAGATCCGCTTCCAATAAATCTAAATGGATTTTCCGCTTCGCCGTTCGCGATAAGGTTGACGAGGCTATTTGCGCCAAAGATCGAGCCAAAGACAGAGCTTCCGCTTAGCCAGTATTGCGACATCGTCGCACAGTCGATATATACTTTGTTTTGACTCTTTTTAATTTCCCATTGAATCACATCCGTACCATCGGCTTTGTTTTTAATATATGGATGGTCGGCGATAACCGCTCCTTCTACGCCGCCTTCTTCCGTGCTAGTGACCTTTGCACAAATATAGTGCGACGCCTCCTCGCCCTCCCTATCACTTTCAAAAACGCCGAAGCTGGACCAAGAATAGTAAATAGAAACACAGTATTCGCCCTGCATTTCTTTGAGCTCTTCTTCATTGGTTACCTCATAGCCCATACCTTTGATAAACTGGTCTTTCCACTCGTAGCTACCGCCGCCAGTAGAAGATGCCGGCTCGGAATTCTTTAATAGCTTAAATGCACCCTCAAAACGGTTCTTGCCTGTAGCGCCATACGTATCATAGCCCATGTATAGCTGCTTATAGCTGACATCACTATCATTAAGATCATTGTAGACATTCGGGAAGCCAACTTGGCCATCCGACGTGGAGTTCTTTAAAATAGTAGTATCAAAAGCCTTGTAGTTCTTATATTCAAATCCGCTCGTGACATGCTGTGTACTATACGACTGATAAATGCCCTCAAGCAGCGCCTTCTTCATAATACTATTCATTGAAGTCGAGGCGAATGTTGGGCGCGCAAAAGATATAATACCTATCACCGCAGCAAAGATTGCCGCCACTATTGCGCAACGGGTTATTTTTTTCATATTACTGCTTCCCCTCCATAATCTTCGCTAGATTAAATATCTGGCTATTCATATAAATAAATGCACCTTCACGAATATCTGTCATTCCGGCAATAGCCTCATCTATATTGCCCATCGCTGTCTGGAGTTTTGTAAGGGACTCACCTTTGATTCGGCTGGTACAGGTACTAATATTATTACCTAGACCGCCAAAACAATTATTTGCGACATATACCGCATATTTATCCGCTAGGCCAGCAATGTATGCTTTCGCATAATCTCTATAGCCAATAATCTTGCCAGAGTCGCCTGCGTAGTTAACACTAATCTTATTATTGAAATAATTGATAGTGGCATCGTGGCCGTTTTTTAGATAATAAGTTGAAAATTGCGTTTCAGTTATTTCCGGGTTCTTACGCCAAACTAGCAAGAACTTCATATATGAATCAAATTCATACATGACATCCTGATAAGCCTCAAGCCCGCCCTTCTCTTTGCCATATTCTGCAAAAAATTCATCGTATTTTTTCTGAAGATCGGAAACATAGCCATCATCTTTCCATTTCTCGCTAGCGCAGTATGATTTTTTAGAATCATATTCGCCAGTTATTTTATCTTTCTTATCCTCACAATATAGATACTTATTAGCAAAGCTATAGAACTTATCTTTCAAGCCACCAGAAGCAACAAGTGGGTTCCTGCTCGCTGGGTTTAGAGCGATAATACCGAGAACTGCCAAAAGCGCTAAGGCGAGACATCCGCCAATAATTAAAGCGATTCTTTTAACGCTATTTTTTCTTCCGCCATTCAGCTCAGTATTTTCAATTGCCTGATTGAAATATTCCGGCGTTCCCTCAAAAAACGGTACGCTCGACTGCTGAGGAGTATTTGCTGCATTACTATCAAAACGGCGTGCATTAAAATTAAAACGCGGGCGCGGCTGAGCAGCCGCCCCTGCTGAGGTTGTCGATGTAATTATGCCAGGACTAGCCATATTCGGAGTATCTTCTACCGGCATGGCAGTAGGAGCCGCAGTGGTGACAGTATTAACTTGCGGTTGTTCGACGGCAGGCTCGACAATAGGCTTGGCTTCCGGTCCTACAATTGGTTTATCGACAGGTTTACCTACTTCATCATTAGAAATGGCAGGCGAGATATTTGGGGACGAAAAATCTTGTCCGTGCGGCACAACCATATTCCCATCCTGATCCATAGTTTCATTTTACCATAAGCGGAAATAAAAAATGGCAACAAAAATACCCCACACGGACGAATCCGGTGGGGTATTTTCATAGTTTCCCCGTCTATCTTTACAGCTTCTGGGAAAGCTCTATCGATTGGCGGTCAACTTTAGTTCAACTTTTTACGGCTAATGATATAGTAGCCAGCAGCGGTTGCGATGCTTGCTGCACCGAACACGCCGGAAATAACAGTTTCTGCACCAGTCTTTGGAATTTCAGGAGTACCTGGCTCGCTACAATCGATCTTGTTAACGGTAACATCAGCGGTGTCAGACTTTTCAGTCTTAGCATCGTTGTTGTATTTACCCTTAGCAACGTTGCGGAGGACAGAATCCTTACATTCGTCAGATGGAGTATTAACGGTAGCGTAGAAGTAAATCGTAGCTTCAGTACCCTTAGCATAGTTGCCAATGTTGATACCAGCTGCGCTTACGATGCCATCGTTGAGAGTCTTACCATTGGTATTTGCTGCGTTATAAAGAACAGTGCTGCCCTTTACGTAGGTCATACCTGCTGGAAGAACGTCACGGATAACAACATTCTTAAGAGTGGTGTTACCAGTGTTCTTGAATTGGATGCGATAGCGAACGGTGTCGCCAGCCTTAGCAGTAACATCTTCTGCCCAAGTGTTGCCACCCTTAAGCTGAACCATCTTGTTGATGGTGAAGCCTGGGTTTTCTTTCTCGGAACAGTCTTTGCCGTTAACAGAGACAACTGCGGTGTCAGACTTTTCAGTCTTAGCATCGTTGTTGTACTTAGCCTTAGCAGTGTTAGTAAGTTCAACCTTCTCACAGATGTCAGCGAGAGAGCCGTTCATCGTTACGAAGAAGTAAAGGTTAACAGTCTTACCTGCAGCAACAGAGCCGATGTTGATGCCATCAGTAGAAATGACGCCGTCAGCGAGCTTCTTGCCGTCGAGGTTAGTGCTACCCTTAACATAGGTTTCGTTTGCTGGAAGGATATCGCGGATCACGACATTCTTGAGCTCAACGTTGCCAGTGTTCTTGAACTGAATGCGGTATTCAACCTTATCACCAGCTTTAGCGGTGATGTTCTCAGTAAAGTCGTTGTTACCAAGGCGAACCTTCTTATCGAGGGTGAAGCCTTCTTTACAGACCTTGCCGTCAACGAGAACGTCAGCGGAGTCTTCTTTGGTACCAGTAGATTTACCAGCGCTGGTCTGAGCAACGTTACGGAGAAGAGTGTTAGAACACTTATCAGAGAGACCTGCTTTAACCTTAGCGTTGAAGTAAAGCACTGCGTTTGCACCAGCAGCGTAATCGCCGATGTTAATACCGTTGTCGGTAGTAAGGTTATCGCTGAGCGTTACTGGAGTAGTATGGTTAGCGTTTACGATAGTCGTAGTACCCTTGATGTATTCAAGGTTGGTTGGAAGAATATCGCGAACAACGACACCGTTAAGGGTGGTGTTGCCGGTATTCTTAACCTGGATACGATAACGAACCGTATCGCCAGACTTTGCCTTAACCTGTTCGCTCCACTTGTCAGTACCGAGGATCTTAACTTCCTTCTGGATGCTGAGGTTTGGAGTTACGGTCTTAGCAACCTGAGCTTTCACATGGAAAGTAAGGTAACCAGAATATTTGTTACAGCCAGGGATTTTACCATCCATCTGGTCATAACCAAGCAAAACGCCTTTATCGGTCAAGATATCGTTGCTAAGCTTGAAAGAGCGGAGTTTACCGTTCTTATCGGCGTTAGCATAGGTAGCAGAACCGTTGACGTATACGAGGTTAAACTTTTCACCATTCTTAGTTGCGAAATGGGTTTCATCCCAAACGCTAGTTGGTTTTGCGTTAGAGGAAGTAATCTTACCGCTAACAGTAATCTTAGTGTTGGTCTCGGTTGGGAGAACAACATAAGCTTTGACGTTCTCTGCGGTGAGGTTTAAGTTAGCGCCAGCGTTGTTGTGTACATACATACGAACAACATACTCTTTGCCATCCTCAACGTAGGTAGTGTCAGAATAATAGTTATCTTTTGCGTTACCGGTCCATTTGGATGCTGCGACGAAATAGCGTTCATCGCCGATAACGTTGTTAGTAATCGAGTTAAAAGTGACGTAGCTTGCTGGCTTTTCCATCGTGAAGGTTGCACGATCAGATGGACCCCAAGCAAAGACTACTAATGCGCTAGCAGCAGTAACGGCAGCGACGGCGCCGAGACCAATACCAGCCTTAGTGAGTTTCTTCATAAATATAAATTCCTTTCTTTGAAAAATAATTCCAGAATGGAGAAAATACTACATATTCATTCATTAGCCGGATTGTTAAACTTGCCGCTAGCAAATCAGATCGTTGCCGAACACAAATTCTTGGAATTGGGAGGGGTTTTGAAGCCCCTCCCGTTGGGTAATTAAGGTGCAATGCGTTTATACTTCGCCAAGTTGCATACCTATTACTCGAAGTTCGTAACCGGAGTTTGGTTGACCCCGTCATTTTGCAGAGCAGGATCAACCTCCGGTTTATCCGGATTTGACGGATCAGCAACATCATCCAGGTTCGTATGGTCTTGGCCGTCTCCAGCCTCGACGTCATAGTCCTGTCCATTGTGATTTTCCGTAGTGCCATCGTCGTTATCGACAATCTGAGAACCACTGTCCGTGTCAGTCGGAACCGTGTTGTCCGGAGGAACTACTGTATCATCCGGCCTAGAAGGCGGAGTGTAACTAGACGGACTAGTAGGCTCATCAGTTACTGTAGTATCCGGGTCATTATTCCTATGATCAGGCGACCAGAAGTCGTATTGGTCAGCACCGTCACGGTTCTGAGGATCATCGTTCGGATCCTTTGGCTCCGGAGTCGGAGTAGGTGTAGGATCGGGTTTGTCAGGAATATCAGGAACCGGCCAATTCGGTACATCGATTGGCTGATATCCGCATTCCAATCGGAATCTTACCGGCACGATCTTGCCGTCCTTCAACTTGACGTTAAAGACTATGAAGTGACCTCCTGCGTTGTTTGTATTCCTTACAACTACGCACGGTTTGTCGCCGTCGAGTTGCTGCGGAACCATATACATCGCTGAGGTATAGTTGCTGAGGGATTTCACCTCAATAGTTACGTCAGTGCCTGTAAGAATAGCTTTGATGCGGGTAATCGCCTCATCCCACTGATCCTCATGCTCGAGGAAGCGGAGGTGGGCTGCATCTGCTCTTTCTCCGACCAACAGGTCAGCTTCTGGCTCGAGAATAGGGTCGTTGCCAGTAAGACCGAGTTGATCAAGGTATAACGCAACTGCCGCAGTAAGCGCCGGATCATGCTCCATTGAATAGTAGAAGTCACCCTCTCCATTCTTTGTTGCAATCCACTCCTGCACGCTTTCTGCTTCGCCTGCTTCTACGGCATCGTTAGCCCCAGTCCAGCGATCCCAACCGAAGTACATAGTTGAAATCTTGCCGGGAATGTTGTCGTTCTCGTCAAGATCGCCATGTGCCCAGTAGAGAATCTCACGGACTGTAGCAATGCTATCGTTGCCTTTTGCCAGCACGGCATGTTTGAATTGGTCGCCAAACACCATGAGCAGTACTACGGAAAGAGCTACTGCGACCGTGGCGATAAGGGCGATGATTTTAGACTTCTTAGTCATGTTAATCACTCTCCTTTTCCTTAATACTGTCGCAAATAGCATAGGCCACGGTAAAACCTACGATTGCGAAGAGAATCACTGTAAGTATTACCGTCGGCCATACCGTCGTAGCCGCCGTGGTGTTAGTAATATCTGTGATATTGCCTGCGGCATCACGGATATACTCGATCGTATCAGTTCTGTCCACCCAAGCGGCGAACTGATGGTTAATCATGCACTGGCTGAAGAACCAGCCCCCGACACCACCGAGGACCGTCACGATGAAGATTGTGATCCAATCGATGATGCCGAGTGCCTTAGGTCTGCAGGAATTGTTACGGACCTCGGAGATGATCTCGTTCTTTGCAGAATGGATCTCATTCTTCGTGTCTACAACGCCCTGGTTGACTGTAGCATTGAGGTTGTAAGCGGTCTTGGACAGATTGTCCATCGCTCTTCCAAAGAAATCCTCACGTTCTGCCTTAGCGTCACGTGCGACCTCTGCGAGCTGACTGCTCAGTACCTGCTGGTTTGCATTAGCGTTCGAAATGACTTTGTCGATAAACGACGTCTGATTACTTTTTCCCATAATAATTTTCTCCTTTTCAATGAATTTTTTGTTTTCCCGGAGAATCTTCCGGGTGTGATGGGATGTGAATATGATATGTGAAATATATATAAACGCCCCATTACCCGGGGGCGATTGTTGTATCAGCCCCTTACGGGAAGGTTGTAACAGGTATGCTGCTGCACTTATGTGCAGCAATGATCTGATTTGTTAACGTGACGCTTCTTGCTAAAGCTTTTCGCATCTTCGCAATTAGCTGGAATCATTATATCAAATTTTTTGAATTTTGTCAATAGTATTTTATAGTGATTTACGTTTATGGTAATTTATTTTATACATAAGCATTTTATTATGATATAATCATAAGTAATATGGGTCTAAACTTTAAGTTAATTCAGCGCACTGCAAAGACTTCTACCTCTGATGTAGTACACAGTTCTGGCTACGCAGACGTTAGTAGCGGATCGCGTTTTGGCGCTAGCGATAACACCACATTTTCCGAGCGTCAGCAAATCGAGTTAAACCGTAAAATGATTAAGGGCTACCGTAATGCTATGGTGGCGCGCGGGGTTAATCATATGCCAAAGGCGCAGACCTATGAGCAAGAGATGGCGATGAAGGCCGCGATGGCGGCGATTGAACAGGGGGAGCGCAACGCCGGCGTATCTAGAAGACAAGAGTTCAATAACAAGCTAGAACAGGGCGGTTTGCAGAAATACGACCTCCGTTCTAGGCAGAATAATACAATTAACCGCACCGCACAGGCGGGTGGACAGCTCAGTAATAGACAGATGGCACAACAGGCGCGCGCCGCAAGAGCCGAGCGCTTCTCTGCTCCGGCAAGGCCGACGCCAAAAACCGGCGGATTTATGCATTAAAAAATACCCCTGATAACAGGGGTTATTTTTTATTCGGATTTAAGTTCGCGTTCGTGCTGCTGGAGGGCTTCGATAATATCCTCGATATCGCCGTTCATTGCAGCGGTAATATTGCTGCGGTTGTAATGGATGCGATGATCAGTAATGCGATCCTGTGGGAAGTTGTAGGTACGAATCTTCTCCGAGCGGTCGCCGGTACCGATAAGGGATTTGCGGGCGTCGGAAGCGTTGGCGCGATCCTCAGCAATCTTGCGCTCAAGGAGGCGGCTGCGAAGAACGGTCATAGCCTTGATGCGGTTCTGCTGCTGAGAGCGCTCATCTTGCATAGCGACCATAATACCGGTAGGAAGGTGAGTAATACGAACAGCGGAGTCGGTAGTGTTAACGCCCTGACCACCGTGACCGCCGGAACGGTAAATATCGATGCGGAGATCTTCTGGATTAATCTCAAGATCCTGCTCTTCTGCCTCTGGGAGAACAGCAACAGTGGCGGTACTAGTATGAATACGGCCCTGTGATTCGGTTACTGGGATGCGCTGAACACGATGGACGCCACCCTCGAATTTGAGCTTACCGTAAGGTTCGTCGCCAGATACGCGGAAGATAACCTCTTTGTAGCCACCAGCATCGTTAACGGATTCGGACTGGAGCTCTACCTTGAGGCCATGAGTCTCAGCGTAGCGGGTATACATACGGAAAAGGTCGCCTGCGAAGAGGCTAGCCTCGTCACCGCCAGCGCCAGCACGGATTTCAATAATAGCCGGCTTGTCGTCATTAGGGTCGCGAGGGATGAGCATTTCGGTGAGCTTTGCCTCGGTTTCAGCCAACTCCGCCTCGAGATCTGGCTTCATTTCGGCGAGCTCTGGAATGGTCTCGGCCTCTTTAATATCCTGCTGGAGCTGGTCGCGTTTCTGGCCGAGAGCGATAAGCTCGTCGAGCTCCTGAAGGCGACGGTTCTTTGCAGCAAAATTAGGGTCAGCGTAAGCGTTTGGCTGACTCAAAAAGTCGGTAATTTCCTGTTTTTCTGTTTTTAGTGCATCAAAATCTAGATTCATTGGATATATTTTACAATATTTTCTTATCTTGCGCTACTGGGGTGGAGTTTTCGGGATGTTTCGGCTATAATCTTTCCTAACGGATCCATAGCTCAGTTGGCTAGAGCGCACGATTCACATTCGTGAGGTCACAGGTTCAAGCCCTGTTGGATCCACCAGTTTATGAATGCCCTGTCGGGTATTTTTTATTGCCGAAATTCAATATTATGTTATAATATCTGCATCAAGTTGTGGCGGTATGACCGCCAAGTTTTTTTAGAGAGGTGTATAAAATGAAAAAGGACACAACTATTTTTCAAGGCAACACGGTACTCACGGCGGATAACTTAGCTCTTGTCACTGACCTCACAAGCGGGTTTAGTCAGGAGCAGGCAAAACAGATTGGTTACGATGTGGTCAATCTCTCGGTCAACCTCAACTATGGTGGACAGGAAGTGTCTTTCACGGAAGGCAACGACAAAAACGACGAGTTTTATGTTCGCCTGGCAGACCCAAAAATCACCGGTGCAAAAACCGGAAGCAGCATTGAGGGATTCCTTGACGTTTTTGAGCGACGTCTGCGCGAGGGCAAACTCGTAGTCTACCTGGGAGTCACTGATTCCCTGTCAGAAGGTACAAGAAATGCTGCGCTGACGGCGAAGCAGATGATTGCCGACGAATATCCAGAGCTCAACGCGGAGCAGAATATCCTGACTCCACCGACTCACTGCATTGCAGGCGGACTTGGGCTTACGCTCAGGATGATTCAGTCGTGGTTGTTTTCCGGAGAGCCGCGCACGCTCGACGCACTAAAGCAGAAAGTCGAGTATATGGGCGACCACATGGCGCATATCTTTACCCTTTTCAGCTACGATTTCATGAAGAATAGCGGGCGCTTTTCTTCGACAAAGGATCAGTTGAAGATTGCTCTGGCGAAGACCATGAAAATTTATCCAGTAATGCTCTCACCCCGCAATGGACCGTTGCAGCCTATGTGGAGAAAAGTTCGTGGCGACAGAAATCTGCTGAATGCCTTCATTGACATTTATGCAGAAACTGCCGTAGACCCGGAGCAAGGTGAAGTCGAAATCGACTATTCCGGCATCTCCAGCAACGACAACGTGGCCTATTGCAAAGCCGAGGAACTGCGCAAAGCTCTCAGAGCGCGCTTTCCTGGCGTCAAGATTCGTATGGCCCAAACTGCTCCTTCAGTAGGATGCCACGTGGGGCCGGACGAAATGTCATTTTTCTTTATTCAGAGGGACATTCGTCCTGATATGCTCGATTGATACGCTTTTCTTATTTTTATCTACAAAAACCGTCGCTCTCCGCAAGCGGCGGTTTTCTTTTGGTTTTGAGATCCTGTTATTTGCGATATTTATGGACGCGATAAGCACGAAGAGTGCTTGGCGCAAAGTAGAAGGAGAGCGCAATGGAGCATACGAGAATTGCAATATAGCGCGAGAGCGCGTCATAGGTGAGCGGAGGTTCAACGTTGCTGTCCGGATTAGTTACCGCCGGCGTTTCTGGGTCAGTTCCTCTACGAGTGTCAAGAACTGCGCTCCATTTAGCAACATAGGTGACATTTTCCGTAACCGTAGGAGCAATTTCGCGACTCCAGCCCTCGAAGGTGTAGCCTTCATTAACGTTAACAGTTGTCATGTCTGGCTGTTTGGTCGTATCGCCGTAATACTGAGTAAAGACGATGTCTTCATCATTAGAGCCGTCGCCGAGTTGATATGTGACCGTGTAGGTTTGAAGAGCGTTAGTAGCCGTAAAGCTGATGCCAGCATTAGTAGGCATAATGAAGTCTGGATTGTTTGCCGGAACGCCACGACGAGTCGGCTGGTCGAGGCGAACTTTGAGCGAGTCAGCATTGTAGTGATCGGCGAAATCTAGCTGCTGCCAGCGGTAATTCTTGCCTGGGGTGAGACCGAGAACCTGGATGCGGCCATCGGCGTCAGTAATGCGCTCAGTGCCAGGAACATCTTTCCATTCATCGCCGTCTTGAACCTGAAGGATAAAGTTGCGGCCAGGAAGCGGTTTGCCAGTATTCTCGTCTACGAGGCGGAGGCGAGCTTCGCCGATGATATTCGCCGTAGCGGTGCCGACTGGAACAGTAATTGTCTTATTACTAACCGAATTGTGGTCTTCGCCGTCCTCGGAAGTATAAACGTTGTCGGAGTTATTCGTAAGACGTTTGCCACCAGAACCAGCAGGAATTTGCTCGCCAAGCTCAACGACAAAGCGAAGCACCTTGCCGTCCGTTACAGTGCCAGGAGTATCCAAAAGATTCATCGTATCCTTAACTTCTGGCATAGATGTATAAGTCTCGCCTACGCGAACATTGCCCTTACCTGCAGCCGCAATTGCCTGCTTGTAAGTGATGCTGCTTGGCTGCGAACCAAGTTTGACGGCAACTTTTAGACGACCATTTTCGTCCTTATAAACACCATATTCACCGTCATTCATCGCGGCAAAGAATTCGTCGTAAGTTTGCCCTTCTGTCTGATAAATGCGTTTAAACAGCTTTGTGACGTTTAGCCATTGGCCAGTGCTAGCTGCGCCCGCCGTAGCGTCGCTCGGATCGAGCGGAAGCTGAGCGAGTGCATAGATGCTAATCGAAACGTCGGTTGCAAGTTCGCTGAGAGTAGTCTCATAAGAAAGATTCGTAAGCTTTGCCTTATCAGACAATTCAACCCGGCCGTTACCTTTATAAAATTCATTAGAGGTAATGCCTGGAGTATAGTAGTCCCAATACAAAACGCCATTGGTGGCTAGACTGCCATATCCATCACCGTCGCCGAGCGCTTTTAATGAACTAGCCTTTTTGGTGAACGAAATACGCTTGTCGGCGATCGGAAATGATACGACTTTATCGCTAGCAATAATGCCACAGACTGTAGTACTATCAGATGACGTAGCAATATGTCCAGTTAAGATATAGTGCCCTACTGCTACGCCAGTAAAACGAATATTAATTTTGCGGCTAGTGATATTCCAGTAGCCGAGTAAGTCGCCATTTTCATCTGTAATTGGCAAATCCTTGCTATTGCGGACATGATAGTCGGTGCCATTAGCAGCGAAGTTCCAATCGCCGAATTTAAAGCTAGCCGTATCACCATCAGCAATTGGCGTTTCGGATTCATAGCGCCAGTCTATTTCGGCATGAAAACTATCAGTGCCAATGCCGTTCTCGATACCTAGCTCGTAATCTTTACTATTCCAACGATAAAGCTTAGCATCGGTGACAGTAAAATTAGCGGAGACATCGACGGAAGAGACGGAATGGAAGCCGGCAAGAGTTAAAAATGCCGCCAATAAAATGGCGATGCAAAAATTACGCAAAGTAAAAGTTTTCAAAAAAGATTGCTTTGATTTCCTCATTTATAATACCTCCCCCACCTCGCACACTCCCACGTGCTTACGTTTATTTTAGCAAAAGCGCAAGCACTTTTGCAAGAATAAAACTTGCGCACAGGGCGCAAGTTTTTATTCAACAGAGACGATTTCGCCGTCTTTGAGATGCAGAATACGCTGATTGCGGCTGCCGCGGAACTTCATCGTAAGATCGCGTTCTTGCATGATAAATGGACCGTCGATGAGAGCGTCGAGTTCTTTGATGAGCTCCCATGCGACAGAGTCACGCGGAATGCGCTCATAGACTAAACCCGTGAAGGACCAGACATTCCAGCCAAGCTCTTTTTTACAGAAACGCGTGATTTCTAGCAGTGCTTTCGCTTGAAGCAAAGGCTCGCCGCCACAGAAGGTGATTCCGCTCTGCCCTTTTAGCTTGCGGAGCTCCTCTTTGACTTTTTCGATCGGAACGGTGGCGCCGATGTTTGGATCTTCGGTCCAAGTTTCTGGGTTTTGACAGCCAGGACAGTGTTGGCGACAACCCTGAGTCCAGAGCACGGCGCGGAGCCCTGGGCCATTTACGATAGAGTCACGCTCAAGATCGCCAGATAGACGGATGTAGCCATCCGGAACGTCGAGCTGCGGCTCGCATAGGCGATATTGCGGTTCGCCCGAGTGGGCACCGTCCGCCACTTTATGCGTGCGGGAGACGGTGTCCGGATTTAGATCTTCCTTAGCGGGCATTAATTACTCTTTTCCTAGTGCAGCCTTTGCGCTTGCTTTCTTCTGCTCGCGCTTGACCTTAGTATCGACATCATACTGACCGACGGAAACATTGTGCTTAACGCGGGCAGCTTCCTCAGCCTTCTTGCCATCATTCCAGCGCTCGAGAGAGCCGACGAGGTAACCAGTAATACGGCGGAGGCGTTCGAAGCCACACTCGCCTTCACATTCGTGGCGGCCGCAGCTTGGACAGACATCGCCTTCGATGATACCGGAGAAGCCACAGACTGGGTCGCGGTCGACTGGGTGGTTAACGGAGCCGTAGCCGATGCCAGCTTCTTTCATATGGCGGATAACTGCTTCGAAAGCTTCGATGTTTTCGCTTGGGTCGCCATCCATTTCGATGTAGGTAATGTGACCAGCGTTACAGAGGGCGTGATATGGCGCCTCAATGTCGATCTTATCGAAGGCAGAGATTGGATAGTAGACAGGAACATGGAAGGAGTTGGTATAGAAGTCGCGATCAGTGACGCCTTCGATGGTGCCGTATTCTTTGCGATCCATCTTGGTGAAGCGACCTGCAAGACCTTCAGCTGGGGTTGCAAGGAGCGAGAAGTTGAGATGATGCTCTTTGGTGAGCTCGTCACAGCGTTCGCGCATGTGGCCAATAATATCGAGACCAATCTCCTGAGCTTCAGCGGATTCACCGTGATGCTTGCCGATCATAGCAACGAGAGTTTCAGCAAGGCCGATGAAGCCGATAGAAAGCGTACCGTGTTTGATGACGTCGCGGAGCTTGTCGTTTGGACCGAGTTTTTCGGAACCGACCCAGTTGCCCTGCCCCATGAGGAATGGGAAGTTCTTAACTTTTTGGTTAGCCTGGAATTCAAAGCGCTGGAGAAGCTGGTCTGCTACGAGGTCAATCTTCTCATCGAGCTCCTGATAGAATGCATCCCAATCTGGTTTCTTGCGCTCGCCGAGGCAGATACCATGCTTGATACCGAGGCGGACAAGGTTGATGGTAGTGAAGGAACAGTTGCCACGGCCGTAGACGTGACCGTCGGTTTCCTTGAAGCAGGAACCGAAGACGCGAGTGCGGCAGCCCATGGTTGCGATCTCGGTGTCTGGATCACCTGGCTTGTAGTACTGGAGATTGAACGGCGCATCGATGAAGGTGAAGTTCGGGAAGAGGCGCTTTGCGGAAACTTCCATGCTGCGCTTAAAGAGGTCGTAGTTAGGATCACCTGGGTTGTAGTTAACACCTTCCTTAACCTTAAAGATGGAGATTGGGAAGATTGGAGTTTCGTGATGGCCGAGGCCGTTCATGGTTGCTTCGAGAAGCATCTTGCTGACGAGGCGACCTTCTGGGCTAGTATCGGTACCGAAGTTGATAGAAGTGAATGGGACCTGTGCGCCAGCGCGGCTGTGCATAGTGTTGAGGTTATGGACGAAGCCTTCCATTGCCTGAAGAGTCTGATGCTCAGTATCTTCGTTAGCTTCCTTGATGACAGCCTCTGGAACCTTAGCTTTCTTGAGCTTCTTGTCGTCGCCGTAGCAGACATCGTCGGTAACTTCGAATTTGACCTTGTTACCAGTAAATTCTTCGTATTTTTCGAGGTTGCTCTTGAGGCTCTTGCGGAAGGTCTTGTCGACGGATGGAGCGAGAGCGTAATCAAAGTTAGGAATGGACTGGCCACCGTGCTGCTCGTTCTGGTTGGCCTGGAGGATAATAGCAGCGAGGGCAGCGGCAGTACCGATAGAGTTTGGCGTGCGGAGGAAGCCGTGACCAGTATTAAAGCCGTTCTTGAAGAGCTTAGAAATATCGGTCTGGCAGCAAGTCAAAGTACCGGTTGCCATGAAGTCGAGATCGTGAATGTGGATATCGCCATGGTCGTGAGCGTAGCTAAATTCTGGCTTTAAAAGGCAAATCTTAGCGTATTCCTTGGAGCCTTCTGCGCCGAACTGGAGCATCTTGCCCATTGCGGAGTCACCATCGACGTTTGCGTTGGAGCGCTTAACATCGGAATCTTCTTCAGCGTCGAGCTTAGAAATAGTGTTGTAAGTCTGCATAAGCTTGGACTTAGCCTGGCGTTTGCGAGTGCGCTCTGCGCGGTATTCAATGTAAGCCTTAGCAGTGCGTTTGAAAGCGGATTCCATAAGGACCTGTTCGACGATGTCCTGAATCTGTTCGACGGTTGGGATGCGAGTGCTAATCTTCTCACTTGCAACGCGGACTACCTTGTCGCTGAGATTCTGGGCACGATCGTAACCGAATTCGCCGGTAGCTGCACCTGCCTTAGCGATAGCTTCGGTGATCTTGTCCTGTTTAAAAGAGGCGACCTTACCGTCGCGCTTGCGTACTGATTTGAACATTTTATATTACCTCCAGAATGTTCGTTTCGTGTTTTTCCTGATCCTAAACACTATATTTAGTGTTTGTTGTAATAATGGTAACGCTATATGTAGGAGGATTTCAATAGAGTTTGTAAAAAATACAATGATTACAGATAGAGATTTTTTGATTTTTAACACTACATATAGTGTTTGGCGTGAAAAGCTTACGCTATTTTTAGTTTTCACGGTCGTTTTGGACGTGTTATAATGCAAAACATACTCGAACAGTCGAGAGTTCTTTTGAAGGAGGTGGTCGCATGTTTGAGAAGCTTTTCTGGATTTTCAGGAGAAAACTGGATATTCCAATCGTAAAGCTGCGGGAGGATGCCGTAATACCTGAGTACAAGACGCTTGGGGCGGCGGGCTTTGATTTCTATGCGGCAATCGATGACAAAATCGAGATTGAGCCGAACGAATGGGCGATAGTTCCCTTCGGCATAGCAATGGAAGTTCCGATTGGCTACGAGTTAAGGATACGTAGTCGCAGTGGCCCGGTTTTCAGGGGGCGCGTCACAGCTTATCACGGATTGATCGACAGCGATTTTCGCGGAGAGCTGAGCGTTCTCCTGCATAATCAAGGTAAAGAAAAATACGTGATTCAGCCCGGCGATCGCTGCGCACAAGGCGTTATTCTAAGATACGAAGTCGCTAGATTCCGATTAGTCGATAAGTTATCAGAGACTGAGCGTGGCTCTGGCGGTTTTGGTAGTACTGGCACCAGCTGACGTTTCTTTGGCGTGCTTTCTTCGTTGGCTGGAGTCATTATCCTCCTTATTACGGCCCTCCCGTTCTTAGACGAGAGGGCCTTTTCTATGGTAAAATGGTATGAGCTGGAGGGGTGGCCGAGTGGTTGATGGCACTGGTCTTGAAAACCAGCAGGTTAACGCCTCGCAGGTTCGAATCCTGTCCCCTCCGCCAAATTTAAAAAACGACCGTTTGGTCGTATTTTTAATTTCTGGGGAGGCAGGAGGCGAACCGTAGGTTCGTCGAAACGAGGAGCCGAGAGAAAATGCGAACTTGTTCGCTATTTTCCGAGACGACGATGCTGAGTGAGCGTTTTGCGCTAGCAAAACGCGACATCCTGTCCCCTCCGCCATAAAAAATAGACCCGTATGGGTCGTTTTTTATATACCAAGGAATAGCGGCGCCAGTTACGGCGCCGCCCAAAGAACATAGGCTTGTTGCCGTACTTAGAAGTCCACATACTCGCAAAACACTGCAATTAATCCCTGAATAAAGATAATTGCGAGCTTAAGTAACATAATTGCAGCCGGAACCGCTAAAATACCAACAACAATCATCTCAAGTGTAGCCATAATCAATCCCTCCCTTTTCCTATAACTACCATTGTTAACGTCCTATGTTGGTCATTATAGCACATTTGGCTGGATTTGTCAAGCATAATCGCAAAGCTCACCCCTGGCAAATTCCCTTTGGCAAAACGGGTCTCTCTATGTTATAATACTTCGTATGGCACCGTAGCTCAGCTGGTTAGAGCGTAGGACTCATAAGCCTAAGGTCACTGGTTCGATCCCAGTCGGTGCTACCAAATTCAACCCCGCAAGGGGACTTTTTTATTTGTGATAAAATGAAGATATGAAAACCAGAAAAGCTTTTACTGTACTTGAATTGATTTTAGCAATTGTATTTGTTGGCATCTTTGTAGTGCTCTTCTTCTTCCAGAAGCAAAGCATCGACGCAATGAACCGCGACGAGAAGCGCAAGACCGCAATCAATGCGATGTATTACGCGCTTGAGGAAGGTTATTACGAAGAGAATAAGGCCTACCCAGAGAATCTCGAGAAGTCTGAGGATTTGCCTTGGATTGATCCGAACCTCTTCACTGACCCATACGGTATGAATATCTGGGATAACGGCAGCAACTACAGCTACGAAGCCAGCAACTGTACTGACGGCAAATGTAAGTCTTACACCCTACGCGCAACGCTAGAGAAAGAAGAAGATTACATCAAAACTAGTCGCCACTAATTAGCAACAAAAATCCGCCCCGATTGCTCGAGGCGGTTTTTTATTAGTCGGAATCTTTGTCTTCTTTTTTGCCCTTCTTGCATTCGTAGACGAGATGCGAGATGGTCTTAACTTCATCGTGAGGCGTGTCAACGTATTTGAGGGTGTAGGTCGTCTCATCGCCGATGGTAGAAAGGCGAAGGACGCCGAAGTGACAGAGGTGATCAATCAAGGAATCCTGGCGGAATGAGACGTCCTCAATGCGGCGGAGCTCGATAATATTGGTCGAGTTTGCAAAGATGGAGCTGCGGGATTTCTGGATACAGCGGCGATTAGTGACATAAATGTGGTTAGCGTCGTAAATGCTCTGAGCGACGAAGCCACCGAAGCCGAACAAGATATAGAGCAAGAAGATAATGAGACGGAAATAGTGGCTAGCTGCCGCATTCATCTGGAAGACGGTATTATCGATGCTGGCGTCACTCTGAGAGAAGTAGATCAAGACAAGGCTCATAGCGACAATCATGATGGCGACGATGGTCCAGATAAACACTACGCCAATACGAGAACGCTTAATATGAAGCACGACATACTCGTCCTGCTCGAGGTCGATTTCTGGGAAGTCCTTGGCGCTGCGAGCGTGCTGGACCTTTGATAGCTCTGCTTTCATAATTAGATCTCCGTCTAATCTATTATTTGCTAGATTATATCATAAATCTCGCGAGATGACAAGATTAATGGAAGAGGCCGCGTTTTTTCGCTTTAGCGAATTCCTCGATAAGCTCTTTTTGCTTCTTGTTGAGATTCTTTGGAATTTCGACATTGATCGTGACGATATGTGGGCCGCGCTGGTCAGTACCAAGGCGTGGAGCGCCGTGACCAGAGAGCTTGAAGTTAGTACCAGGCTGGGTGCCGGCCGGGACTTTCATCGTAATTTCGCCGTCGACAGTTTCAACTTTTACCTCTGTACCGAGCACTGCGTCGGTCATAGGAATCGTAATTTCGGAAAGAATAAGATCACCTTCGCGAGTGAGAGTCTTGTGAGCACGAACACGAACCTCGACGTAGAGATCGCCACGCTGACCATCAGCGTTTGGAGCCTCCCCGCCCTTGCCGCCGAGGCGGATGGACTGACCGTCGTAAATACCAGCTGGAATCTTGAGCTTGATTTGCTCACCTTCAACGGAAATAGTCTTGGTTGCGCCGAAGATAGCTTCTTCAAAGTCAATCGTGATACTAGTACGATAGTCGCGACCACGGCGAGCTGCGCGGAAACCGCCACCGCCGAACATTGCATTAATGATATCTTCAAAGCCACCGCCACCGAAGTCGAAGTTAAAGCTCTGGCCATTGCCACCGAATCCGCCGAAGCCACCACCGAATGGGTTGCCGCCGCCATCGCCGCCAACACCGGCATGGCCGAATTGATCGTAGCGACTGCGCTTAGTTTTGTCGCTCAAAACAGAATAGGCTTCGTTAGCTTCCTTAAACTTTTCTTCTGCCTCTTTGTTGCCAGGGTTTTTATCTGGGTGATATTTAACGGCAAGCTTGCGGAAAGCCTTCTTAATTTCGTCATCGGATGCGTCTTTGCTGACGCCTAGAACCTCATAATAGTCACGTTTGCTCATACTTCAAAAAGTATAGCACTTAGCACTCTACCCTGCAAGAGTGCTAATTAGTTCATGACAAGGATGCCAACCACGATAAGAACGGCGGCAATGAGATATTGGGCGAGGATTTTATGCGTGATACGCTTGCCGTGAATAAACTTCGGGAAGACGCGGCCGAGGAGGAGTGTAAAGATGAAGAAGGAGATGAAGAGGCCGGCAACCTTGCTAACAGCAGTCATCATCGCGATAACTGGAACGACGAGAAGACCATACTTGTAGAGGAATTCGCCTGCCGTGAAGGCAATATTGTCGCCGACGAGAGCGGCCATATTACGAGTGTGACTCTTACTAGTTACGAAGGTAGTTTTGAGAGCTTTGCGCCAGGAATGGCGGCAAATAAAGAGGAGGATGACCATGAGGGCGGAGCCGATTTCGAAGAAGAAGAGGCCGCGGCCGAAGAGTGAAACATCGGCCGTAAAGTCTTTAACAAAGTAGGCGTAGACAACATCAGAAAGAATCGAGAAGAAGGCAGACGTAATCGTAAGACGTGCAACGGCGAGGTTTGGCGCCGAACGCTCTTTCTTGCTAGTACTACCGAAGACGATGATGAGGATGGCGGCCATAATAATAGCAAGACCAATGCCCTGCATGGCCGTGACGTTTTCGCCAAGGATAGCGACGCCGAGACCGAGCGAGATGAGCGGGCTAAGCTGGCCGAAGATATTTACATCAGCCGCGTCGCCGGTTTGGAGTGCTTTGAAATAGTAGATTGAGCCGACCACGTTGATAGCGCCGGCGAGAATGAGGCCACAGGCGTTATAGAAAGGCAAAATAAAGACGGCGCGACCGAAGATGGCAAGCAGGATAAGCATCGTCATGACGAAGCTTGGTAGGCGGCCCAAAATGAGGGCGCCGGCGCGTTTTTTCGGCAGCGCAATATCCGTGAGGTAGTTTTCAAGATAACTGCCGCTCACATAGAAAAAATTCGCGAAAATCGGGAAGATTGCCCACAACATGTCTCTATTATACTATAATGTGCTTATGGATAATTTCTGGCTTAGCCTAAAAGACCAATTAACCGCGAACACGATTCTTAGCTCTGTCGCCGTTATTCTTGTTAACTTCATTATTTATACCGTTATTAGCCGCGCGATTCGCAATCGCCGCGAGAAGAATGATTTGAAACTCGCGATTGGCAATAAGAGCCGCACTTACATTAACTTGTTCGTGAGCGTTTTGCGCTACTTCATGATTTTATTCACCGCGCTAATCGTATTAAAGATTAATCACGTTGATGTTTCGACCATTCTCGCGAGCGTCGGTGTTGTTTCCGTAATCGTCGGTCTTGCTTTGCAGGATGCTTTGAAGGATATTATTCGCGGTATCGCGCTCATTGGCGATAGCTACTTCCAGGTTGGCGACTGGGTTACTCTCGATGGCGACATCGAAGGGCGCGTAGTTGTGATTGGCCTTAAGACTACTCGTATCATGAACACCGCTGACGGTAGCGTTATCTCGATCGCAAACCGTAACATCGAGAAGGTGAAGGTTGCGGGCGATCACTTCCTTTACAATATTCCGCTCCCATACGAGCTCAAGGTAAGCCGCGCGGAAGAGATTATTGAAGAAATTATGGAGCAGCTCAGAAAAGAAAGTTCCGTACGCGAGTGTAAGTATCTCGGCGTGCAGGAACTTGGCGAGTCTAGCGTCGCTTACCGCGTACGCGTAGACCAGGCACAAGGTAAGAAAGTTGTCGCTAAACGCGCACTAAATAAGATAATCTTGCAGACCTGCGAGCGCCATCGCGTTGCGATTCCATACAAGCAGATTGATATTCATAACATCAAATAAAAAGACGGCCTCTGGGCCGTTTCATTGGTGCGGGTAGAGGGAGTATGGCTTCGCCATATTGCCGGGCGTCGACTCGCAATAAAAAAGACAAGTCTTTTTTATTGACTCGTCTCCTACGGCAATCGTCCCCTACGGGTCCTCCGACGCCCGGCGCATTGCGCCAATTCTGTTCCATTGGTGCGGGTAGAGGGAGTCGGACCCTCATCTCTTGCTTGGGAAGCAAATATAATAGCCGCTATACGATACCCGCGACTGGTTTGATTATAGCATAATTTGACAAAACATAAGAAATTTGGTATAATTATAATATATGAAGCTTCAAAAATACAAAAGAGATTCAGAGATCAGTTACGCGATGGGTGCTACCCTTGTGGCCGAGCTCCTAAAAACAAACCCACGCGCCATTACGCGCGTTTTTCTCCGCCCTACCGAGAAGCGCGGCGAGGACCTCGAGAAGATTCTGACCGATTTGAAGCTAAAAAATATCGAGATTATTGAATCAACCAAGGCTTTTAATATTCTTGGCGCAAAAGACAATTGTTTGCTAATGGCCGAGTTTGCTAAGGATATCGCAAATTCTTATTTCGACGTCGACGAAGGCCCTACACGTGTCATTCTTGTAAATCCATCCGATTCAGGCAATCTTGGCACAATTATGCGTAGCGCAGTCGCGTTTGGCTATACTACGCTCGAAATCGTGATGCCGGGCGTCGATCCGTACGACCCGAAGGTTATTCGCGCTTCAATGGGTGCGGTTTTTCATCTCAATATTAAGATTGTTTCTGACATCGCTAAGCTGAAGGTCGACAAGAACTGTTTGGCTTTCGTGCTCGACGATAAGGCTGTTTCGCTTGAGTCAATCAACTCTGAGACTTATCACGGTTGCCCGCCAGATTTAATTTTTGGCAACGAGGCTGCTGGCCTACCGAAAGATTTCTGCCAGAAGACAGGCGCAACGCCAGTTTATATTCGCCAAAGCGAAAATGTAGACAGCCTAAACCTAGGCGTCGCCGCATCGATTGCGATGCACTATTTCTCGGTGGTTTGATTCTTCTCGTCGGAAGGCTGAGATTCTTCTTCAACCTCAGCACCAGCCTCGACAGTAATCATTTCTTCAATTTTGTTGTCGGCACGAATCTGATTCATGACCTCGCCAAACTCAGTAAAGCGGATCCAAACGGAATCATACTGAACACGGTTGCCTTCGCGAGCGGTCAACTTAACGAAGTAGTAGCCATCACCGTTCTTGGAGACAAACTTCTCAGATACATCACCGACCTCCTTGAGTGCAGCTGCAGCAGCGGCACGACCAGAATCGAGGTTGTTTGATTCGACAAGCTCAGTGAGCGTTTCTAGCTCGATAATCTCGTTGTTTTCATACTTCTTGGCGATAGCCTTAAGGTCGTTACTAGACTTCAATTCTTCCGTGATAGCATCAGCGAGCTGATTGGCTTTTTTGTCAATCTCAGCAGAATAATTTTTCTTTGCAAGAGAGAGCTTAATCATGCGACGATATTCGCTCATATCAAGGCCGAAGTTAGTGCGGACGATGCCACTGAAGGCCTCGTTGCTACGGGTTTCACCATCAATAGTCTTGTGCTCTTTGATGACCGAGTCAATCTCTGCCTCAGTAACAGGCTTGCCGATTTCATCGAGCTTCGCCATTGCGTAGCTATATTCCTCGGCACTATCGAGCGCGCGGCGCTTGTAGTAGCTGCGAAGGAGATTATCATCATCAGAGTTGCCGAGAGCGCCCTGCTGGTGCTCAATAGACTTGATGCTGCTGCGATAAAGCATGAGGTAGTCACTATAGCGAACACTGACGCCGTCAACCTTCGCAACAGGCACGCCAAAGGCCTTGGTAAAGCGATACATAACATCGCCCGTGTTCTGAGCCTTATAAAGCTGGACCCAACCGATAATACAGAAGGTCGTAACAGCGACGATAGAAATAAGAATCGTAATAATCACCAAGCGATGCTTAGCATACTGGAATGGATAGCGGAATTTTTTACCCTTAGCAAGAATCTCCTCGCGGCTTTCCTCGAGGTTTTGTTGGGTGATTGCAGCAGATTTTTTCTTTTTACCTTTTATCATGCCAAGTATTCTCCAATTCATTATACACTGTTTCAGGGTTGCTCACCATGCTGAGCACGAGGTCGCCCGCCTCCGTTTGAATAAGGATAGAACCATAGTTAAAGAGGGTGGCAAACATGCCGTGGACGCCGAAGCTCATATTCTGAATATGGCCGAGTTCTAGATCGACGACGCTGCGGTTAAAGAGACCTTTTTGACGGACCTGGCGCAAGCGCTGATTTGTGACGATATAGAAACTAAAATGCCAAATAATCCAGCTATAGATTGCGCCGACGAGGCCGATTGCGAAGAAGATGAGCCAGACGCAGAACATCTGATTATTATCCGGCCAGATGAAAGATGGCACAACGCCAAGCGCGGTTAAAAGAATAAGCCACAAAATACCCTTAATCGACGTCATAAAGTGACGACGAAAGACGTAGATTACTTCTTCCCCCTCACGTTGGCCTTCAAATTCCATATCTATATTTTACCATAAGCAAAAAAATGGTAGCCCAGGCGCGAGTCGAACGCACAACCTTCTCCTTAGGACGGAGCCGCTCTATCCATTGAGCTACTGGGCCACGTCCCTATTATAACACTTAAGATAAGATTACTTGCCGTAGATGTAGTTATACTGAATGGCGTACTGCCAGTCGATCGTAGACTGGTAGACGATGTTGAGCTTGCCGGCAGGACCAGCGTAGTTCATTTCCTGAATAGTAATGCTGACACCTGGGTTAACGCCGACAACGACAGCAACGTGACCATAGCCGCTAGTAGAGGTCTGGACGACAGCACCGTAAGCTGGGGTCTTACCGACTGGGAAGCCGCGAGATGCAAGCGTACTGTTCCAGCTGCGAGCATTACCGAGCGTACCGGTTGGGAGCCAGTAGTTGCTTGGCATATTAGCGCGGCGCCAGTACCATGCAAACCAGGTACAGTTACCGAAGGCGCCTGGGTTATTCCAGCTCTTAGTAGAGTAGTACATGTTCTTCCAATAGGTGTAATTCTGAACCTGGAAGCGGTTCTTGCGAACGCCAGAGTCGGAAACGTAAGTATAGCCGCCAGTGCGTGGAGTGGTTGGCTTTGGTTTTGGCGCAACATATTCTGGACGCTCGGTCTCCGGAAGCGTACCGCCTGGCAACAAAATGCGCATGTCCGTAGTAACAGGGACATTCTCGAGGTCATTGCGCATAATCATCTCTTCGAGATTACACTGGTATTTCTTCGCGATACCCTCATAGTTATCGCCATTTTTAATCTTATAAACAATACCGGCAACAGAAGGAAGGTAAAGCGTTTGGCCAGTCGTAAGAGCGGTAGTCTTCATACCATTAGACCAACGAACGTGGTTCGAAGTTACTCCTTTAGAGTCAAGCTTGAGACTCTTAATAATGGAGTCGACACTTTCGCCAGCAACAACAGTATGCACAATAACGCCGCGTTTGCTAAGATCGGAAACGTCAATGACGCTTGGGCGCTCAATAATAGTACCAGAGGTACTAGTAGTACCGGTGCTCTCATAAATTGCATTAATGGTGACGTAGTTTTCAGAAATAGTTGCGTTAGAAGGAAGCGCAATAGTATTCGCGATGGTAGCAACGGTGTAAGATTCTGAAATCTGGTCTGCAGTAACTAGAAAAGAATTGTCGCTAAAAGCTGCGGTAATAGGAGCCTTAATGCTATCTTCGTTGCCCTGCGAGCCAAAATACATCATTGCAAAAATAACCGCAAAAGCAGCTGCGTAAGGCAAAACCTTGAATAAAATTAATTGAAATCTCTTCATAAATGATAAATATAGGCGCCCACTCGGGCCTATCCCCACCCCTATATTATAACATAATTAGCTTAAAGGATTTGGCACATCTTCTTGCAGTAGTTGCGGATGTTGGCGTTGTGACCCGCCTCAGTTTTGGCGTAGTACATCTTGTAATCGTCGCCAGTAAGGAAGTAGAGATCGTCCGTAGCGGTTGGATCAGCGACCGCCTTGAGCGAGTCGCGGTTTGGCGTCGAAATTGGGCTTGGCGGAAGACCGGCACATTTGCGAGAGTTCCATGGGCAGCCGATGGAAGTGAGGTAAGACATGTCGGATTTATCGCGATATGGATTAATCTGGTCAGCCGCATAGGCAATAATTGCGTCGGAGCCGAGAACAATGCCCCTTTGGAGACGAGTCTCGAAGACCTGAGCAATGTGGCGCTTTTCCTGATAGTCAGCAGGAGCCTCGCGCTGAATAACCGAAGCGAGCGTAATACCCTGATGAAGAGTGAAGCCTTTAGCCTGATACTTTGCGACCAGGTTCTCTTCTTTAACGATCTTTAGCATCTGATCAAAGAGCTTAATGAGGATGTTCTCGACGGTTTCGTCAGCATAGAATTCATAAGTATCGCCCCAGATATAGCCCTCGAGCGAAGTACCGGCTGGCTTAGTTTTAAGAAGCTCGTGGTCGTATTGTTTCGATAATGCAGCGTCAACTTCGGCTTCTGCATATCCAGCGTCAATGAAGCGCTGGCGAGTCTGGCGAATAGTTTCGCCAGGAAGGAAGGTTAGCCTAATCGTACGGAGCGCAACGCCGGCGTTGAGAGATTTAACAATCATCTCTACGGACATATTCTTGCTGAATTTGTAGTCGCCTGGAAGAAGATTCTTATTCTCTGCTTGAATGGTCAGATAAATGCGGAAAGCAAGCGCGGACTTAATGAGGCCAGCCTGCTCCAATCTCTCGGCAATTTGCTGAGCGCTTTCACCCTGGGAGACTTTGAAGTCCTGCGAAGCACATTCTTTATCCATACAAGCGACGCCATAGATAGCGGAAATATTGCCCTGATACCAAATGATAGCGCTGGCGCCAGCAATAATCACGAGAAGTAGCAAGACTGCCACGATATAACAAACGCGTTTGACGACTTTTTTACTCATTCTTTAACTCCTGTTCGATTTGCGAAAGATCTGGGCGTTCGAGGAAATCCTGAAGGATAACCGCGGCGGCTTCTTCGTCGACTTTGCCAGCCTGACGGTCGGCTTTGGTTGGCTTTAGGAGCTCTTCGGCGGTAATGGAAGTATAGGATTCATCCTGGAAGAAAACAGCTGGTTTCGCCTGGCCATTTTCAATGAAATAATTCTGAAGCGATTCGATAAAGTCCTGAACCATCTGAGTCTGGCGCGTTTCTTCCCCGCTATTGTTTCGTGGACGGCCAGATACGATACAGTCAGCTTTTTCGAGACGATATTGTTTGGCAATGGCGGCAAGCTCATTACCATCAACCGGGATCATGCCGCGCGGAATCGCAATACGCACGGCAGTATCGGCGTAAGCTACGCCGATACGTTTAGTGCCGACATCTAGTGCTAGAACGCGCATTACTTATCGTCTTCGAGTTCAATTACTACTTCGACTTTGTTAGTATCTTCAGGAATGCTCATAACGAAGAAGTAGCTAGTGTCAGGATCTGCTTTAGATACACCATTCATCGACGTTAAGCGAGATTTACATTCACCAACTTTAGCGCCAAGACATTTCTTTCTAACTTCCTCGTCCGTAACGCGGGGGCCAGTCTTAACGGTAGTCTTGAGCTTAGCAGTATTCTCATTATCAGAATTCTGGAAAGCCTCAAAGAAAGCTTTATCAATACCAGTATCGTAGATGATCTGCGTATCGTCTTTATTTTTTAGCTCGGCTGAAACAATAGATTCAATGTAGGTTTTTACTGGTTCGCGCTTAACGGCATACATAGAATAGGTAATTTTCTTAACAATCTTTGGCGTGATGTTTTCGCCTACTTCCTCATTGAGCGCTGGAGAAGTTGTAATTGCAGCTTCGCTCTGCTTGATATTACCGAGGAAGATATAATCTGCGCCGAACTGATTTGCGAGCTCTTCGCGGATTTCACCCTGAGATGGCATGTCTAGGTTGCTAGACGCAGTTTCAACATCTTCTTTAGAAACAACCGTAACAATCTTGCTGGAACCGCCAGTCATTGCAGTACTAGTAACGGTGTATTTTTTATCGGTAGTTATAGATAGTTTTATTTCCTTGCCTGCAGCAACGTTATAGTCTTCGCCGACCTCTTTTGCAATAACTTTTAGAGCACCGGAAGAGATGTTCTCTTTCAGCCTACAAACCTGTTTGCTGCCACGCCCGATTACCTCGATTTTACTATCCGGGGCATTCGCCGATCCGCCATCAACGACAACGAAAGCCTTGCCGCCAATCGTAACGGTAGTATTTTTCGGAATACTAAGATTCGAGTCGGTTTCATCGCAATTTACAGTATCACCTTTTGCGCGATTTATAGTGATTGTGCCAGAAGCTTTAGTGCCCTTATCTACCTTGCCGGTAGCAGTAAAGTCACCTTCGGCACTCTTCTCTACAGTTTGCTCTTCGAGGAAGAGAATGCCTTCCTTCGGGTTAGACTTAGACTCGTCGTTTACGAAGTTAACCTTCTCAGTGAAGTTTTTAGCGGTTGTATGCACCTTAACAGTAATCTTTGCGGCAGGTGCAATAGTGGTTGCCCAGATTGAGAACAATACAATCACGACGAGTGCGATCGCGCCAGCAATAATAAACTTGCGATACTTTGCAAAGTTAGGGATTTTGGCGCCCTTCATCTTGGCGATTTTTTTCTCGTTCTTAGTCTGAGGTTTCTTCTCTTCTTCCGGTTCTGGCTCTGGCTCACCTTCGATAACGTCATCCTCGACAGGCTTTTTGACTGGAGCTTTCTTTGCAACCTTTACGGCAGTAGCGACAGGGATTTTCTTGGAAGCTTTTGGATCTTCCTCGGCAGGAGCTTCTTCCTCGGCGTCATCTTCCGCGGATTCTTCTTCTGGCTCTTCTTCATCTTCTGCGCCAGCACCATCGTCAGCTTCATCAATTTCATCACCAAACTCTACAGCATCATCATCGTCTGGAAGCTGAGGCTTGCTAGAAAGGCTCTTAGAAGTTGGCATTGCGACGCTATTTGCGAGGCGGCGAAGAGCTTCATCATTAGTAATCAAAACAACTGTTTTCTCGTTTTGACGAGCAGTTTTTGCAATTAGTTTAAAGTTAACGGCGCTACGTAAAACACCAGCCTTTTTCGGCGGAACGAGCGCAATAATCTTGTTCTTCGAAGCCTTAATATTGGCGAGAATATCAGTAATATCTTGCTCTGGCTCGATATAGATGACGTCTTTATTCATAAAGATAATTATACCAGAGAATCGCGCTTGTGGTAAAATGGAAGAAATGGGCTTGTTCAAGAAAAAACAAATAACCGAAGAAGAAGCGACCGTCACAATGATGCCGGGCACTCAATATGCTGGTGGGCCACAAGATCTGAGCGCATTAGTCCTAAAATCCATCCGCGAGGGCGTGATTATTGTTGGCGCAGATTACAACATTAAGCTCGCTAACCCAATGGCTAGTGTAATGCTCGGTCGCAGCACCGATGAGCTAGTTGGCTTGAATTTTGATTCTGGCATTAATTTGCTCGACAAGTCCGGCAACCGCCTAACTGAAGGCTTTAACCCGATTTTGAATTCTATTAAAACTGGCGAGGTTTCTGAGCGTCGCGATCTTAATTTGTTAACCTCTGGTAGCAATAAGACGACTCCGATTTCCCTAATCGTAGCGCCAACTGGCCAGGCTGGTTCGAGCGTTGTTGTTACTTTCCGCGACATTGCAAAAGAGCTCGAGGAAGAGCGCGAGCGTGCAGACTTCATTTCTACAGCAAGTCACGAAATGCGTACGCCAGTAGCAAGTATTGAAGGCTATCTTGGTCTCGCAATGAATCCAGCTACCGCAACTGTCGATGAGCGTGCCATGCAGTATCTCAACAAAGCGCACGAATCGTCGCGGCACCTTGGCCGTTTGTTCCAGGATTTGCTTGATACAACTAAACTCGATGACGGCAAGATTCGCACGCGTATGGAACCAGTCGAAATCGTCAGCCTCGTGAAACAATATTCTGATGCACAGGTACCTAACATTAAAGCAAAGGGCCTGAATTATCAATTCGGTTCTAACGAAGCAGAAAGACAGATTGGTGGTTTAAATATTAACCAGGTTATTTATGCTAGCATCGACCGCGATTTCTTACAGGAAATCTTAAATAACTTGATCGAAAACGCAATTAAATACACGCCAGCCGGTTGGATTACGGTGAATGTGAAGGCCGACGATTATAACGTTCAGATTATCGTGGAAGATACCGGCATCGGTATTCCGCGCGACGAGACTGAGCATATTTTCCAGAAGTTCTATCGCGTCGATAATAGCGACACGCGCGAAATCGGCGGCACCGGCCTTGGCCTTGCCCTCGTTAAACAACGCGTCGAGTTGATGGGCGGCAAGATTTGGGTCGAAAGCGAACAAGGCAAAGGTTCCCGCTTCATCGTCATGGTGCCACGCCTCTCGAGCGAAGCTTACGCACAGCAAAGATTCTTGTTCGAAAACCAACAGAAGATGCAAGAGGCCGCAAAGGGTCATGAACAGGCCGTCCAGGCATTCATCGCCGGTGGCGCGCCAACTGCTTCTATGGCGCAAATGCCAGCCGCATCCACTGCCGACCAAATTACTGCAGCTGTTCAGCAAGCCGTCACGCCAGCACCTACGCCCGTAGCTGCACCAGCGGCACCGACAGCTCCTGCGCCAGCTCCGACACCAGTAGCCGCGCCTGTTGCGCCAGCACCAGTCGCCCCTACTCCAGTTACTCCAGCACCTGCTGCTGCGCCTACTCCACAACCGGTAGCTCAGCCAGCACCTGCACCAGCTGCGCCAGCGCAAGTAATTCCGCAAGCTCCAGCTACAGCTCCAGCACCTGCTGCTACCCCAGCGGCTGCGCCTGTTCAACAGCAAATTATTCCGCAGAATCCAGCTGCGCCAGCACAGTAATTTTCTCTGTTTTTGGGTAGTATTTTTAGCATAAGCATTATATAATGGAGTCAGTATGACCAAGATTATGTTAGTCGAGGACGACAAGTCCTTGCGAGAAATCTACAGCATTAGGCTGGTCGCCGAAGGTTACGACATTGTTTCCGCCGGCGATGGCGAGGAGGCGCTCGCGCTCGCCGTACAAGAAAAACCAGATTTGATCGTTTCGGATGTTATGATGCCGAAGATTTCTGGTTTCGACATGCTAGATATTTTGCGTTCTACGCCAGAAACTAGCAAGATTAAGGTAATTATGATGACCGCACTTTCGAGCGACGATCAGCGTATGCGCGGCGAAAGCCTCGGCGCAGACCGCTATCTCGTTAAGTCTCAGGTCGGTATCGAAGATGTTATTAACACTGTTCACGAAGTTCTCGGTGATAAGGCTAACACGAATGCTAGCACGAATCTCGATGTAGCTTCCACTGTTGCTTCTTCCGTTCCGGCAGCTCCTGCTGCTCCGGCACCAGCCCCAGTCGAAGAGGAAGTTATGTCTACAGCTCCAGCAGCTCCTCAGGTTATTCCTCAGGCTCCAACTCCTGCACCAGCACCAGCTCCGGTCGCTCCAGCACCGGCTCCAGCCCCAGCACCTGCACCTGCACCTGCACCAGTCGCACCAGCTCCAGTCGCTCCAGCACCGGCTCCAGCTCCAGCACCTGCACCAGTCGCTCCAGCTCCGACACCTGCACCAGCACCAGCACAGCCAAATGGCGGCGAACGCGTAATTCAACCGCTTAATGATCCAACTTCCGAAACTAATCGCGAAGAAATGCAGCGCAAGATGGATGAGCTCCTTGGCAACGTTCCAACCGAACAGAGCCGCCCAACTCAGTCAGAAACAACCGGCGAAGCCGTTGATCCAAATGCAGTCCAGCCAGGTTATGTTCAGAACCTCGCTAGCGACCTAAGCCGCGATATGCAAAGCGCAGCCGCAGCCGCTCCAGATTCCATGGAAGCTCGCATGACAGCCGATTTACGCGACGATCCGCTAACTCAGCAGGCACAGGCAATGCCAGTAGCACCAGCTCCGGCACCAGCCCCAGCACCTGAAGCAGATCCAAATGCTCAGGCTCAATAAATTCTTAGCTACTAATCTTGGTGTTTCTCGCCGAGAAGCCGATAACCTTATTTCTGCCGGCAAAGTCTTGGTCAATAAAAAGCCGGCCGAAATAGGTGCACGCGTCGAAGATAACGACGAAGTCATTGTTGATGGGCGCGTGATTTCTAGTGTTTCCTTAATTTATCTGGCACTCAATAAGCCGGCTGGCTATGTTTGTAGCCGTAAACGCCAGGGTGACACGCCGACAATGTATGAATTGTTACCAGAAAAATACCAGTCGCTCAAGAGTGTTGGGCGCCTAGACAAAGACTCTTCTGGCCTGATTCTGCTTACTAATGACGGTGATTTTGCCTTCCAGATGACGCATCCAAAGTTCGTAAAGACAAAGATTTACGAAGCACGCATCGACCGTGCACTAGAGCCATTACATCAGCAAATGATTGCGGATTTTGGCGTACAGCTTCCGGATGGACGCAGCCAATTAGGACTCGAAAAGCTCGATGATGACCGCACGTTTTGGCGCATTACAATGAGCGAGGGGCGCAACAGACAGATTCGCCGCACTTTTGAAGCGCTAGGTTATAAAGTCACTGCCCTGCACCGCACAAATTTTGGACGCTACGGACTAAGCGGACTCGAATCCGGTAAATATATAGAGATACCAAAGGTAGATTAAAAAACGGCCGCGAGGCCGCTTTTTAGTTCTTAAGAAGCTTTGACAGCTTTGCCTTGAGGCTGCCATTTTCTGGCACGCCTACAAGCGTATCCATACCAACACGAAGAAGCCCAAGCGCCGTAATAAAGGTATAGTCTAGCTCACGATCAGTGTCATTTTCGATGCCCTCAATTGTTTCCGGATCGATAATATTCACAATTGGGCGACGCGCGAACGGAAGCTCTTTGTACCAATCGCCAGTTGCGAGAGTTTCTTGGATGTCTGAAAGACCAGCGCCACCGCCGCAAAGGAGAATCTGGCCAGGCAATGTCTCAAGCTGGTCGAATTCCTCAATAGCAAGTTCAACACCAGATTGCCAAACTTCGAGATTACGTTCGATAGCAGCATCAAATTTCTTACGAATTTCTGGTTTCATGCGTGGAGAATCAGCGAGAAGTTTGAGCTTCTCAGCGTCTTCAAAGCTAAGGCCAAGCTTCTGAGCAACTTGATGCGTAAAGCTACGACCACCAATTGAGAACATCTTAGTGCCCTCAACGCCACCATCGTCAACAACTGCAATATCCGTAGTACCACCACCGATATCCATAACAATACCAGAGAAATTAGACTCAACGTCGTCGCCGAGACAAGCACGACAAACCGCGAATGGCTCAACGGCAACGGTCACGAGATCGAGTTCAAGTTCATCGCAAACGCGCTCGATAGCAGAAATATGAACAAGTGGCGCAAAGGCAGTATAAATCTGGACAATGATTTCTTTGCCTTTAAAACCAATTGGGTTAGAAACTTTATAACCATCAATGCGGAGCGAAACGAGTGCAGAGTTGATGAGGCGAACCTCAACATCTTCGTTATTAGTCTCAAGCGCAACTTCTTTGCGAGCACGCTCGCCAGCACGCTGCTGAACCTGCTTAATGATCTTTTCCATTTCAGCATCGGTAATTGGGCGACTAGCATCAGCGCGACGATATTTAATCGAAGCAGTATTACCTTTAATGAGCTCACCAGCAATACCAATAACAACCTCACCGGCACGAACGCCAGCCATTTCTTCTGCTTTACTTAAAGCCTCTTCACAAGTTGCAACGACACCCTCAATATCTGCAATAGCGCCAGCATACATATTTGTTGGAGCTTCATGAGCTTTACCAACGCCAACAACTCTTAGAGCGCCTTTGCCCTTCTTTGCAATGAGAGCCTTAACGTATTCAGTACCAATATCTAACGCTAGCAAATAATCGTCAGGATTCTTCTGATGTTTCGTATTAGCCATTGCAGCACCTTTAGCTTTGGCGGCAAGTTCTTTGCCACGAGAGATAATGCTCATGGTTATATTATATCACTTATTGAATCTTGCGACTGCGGTGAGCAGGTCGTTGTGGCTGTTCTGACAGAGCGGCAATTTGCTCAACTTGCTTCTTTGGAGCAACCTCCTTGCCCTTCATCGTGTCGACGATTTCGCGACCATCTTCGAGAGTATCTTTGAGGGTCTTTGCATTAAAGCAGGATGCAACCTCGATGGCGCCAGCAATGGAAGTGATAAGGCCCATAACGAAGTAACTCTTAATATTGATGTCTGCATGGGCGATTAAGAAGTAGATGCCGAAACCAAGTTCAAAGAGTGTAAGGAAAAGTTTAAACTTCCAGGCAAAGTTCTTGTTGTCACGGCCTTTAACAACCTTAACTGCGCCAAGAACACCGTTGAGCGTCGTAAAGAAGCCAGCCATCAAATTGAGAATGCGGTTAGTAAGATCCTCGTTGATGAGTAAATAAACACCGAGCGAAGCAATCAAGAGATAAATTGCAGCCTCGCCGCACTGAAGTAAGAAGATTTTCCAAGCAGCTTTACGCTCGTCTTCATCTTCCATTTTGTCGAGGTTAGCCTTGATATAGCCAAGACGCCAAAGCGACCAGAATGAGAAGATTTCGCCAGCAATCAAAATCATGAGCGGAAGCGACTTTAGGTCGTTGCCGTTGCCGTTCAATGCAGCAATAGTCATCATGACGCCAGGGATGAACATCATGAGCGATGCAGCGATTTTATTCTTTAGGAAGATGTTGTAGGCCTTGAGGCCGCGCTTTACAAGCTTGTTCATAAGCTTATCGTATCACAATTATTCAAGAATAGCTTTAATGCGGCGAATGCCAGCAGAAGAGGCTTCTTCTTTCTTGATCACAAAGTGGCCAAGAACGCCAGTGTGCTCTACGTGAGGGCCGCCACAAACTTCGCGAGAAGTTGGCTTATCGAAATCACCAATCGTGTAAACAGTGAGCTTTTCTGGATACTTATCCCAGAAGCTACCGTGAGCTTTCAAAGTATCGCGAGCGTAAGCCTTGTCGTATTCATCATGAACGACTGGAAGGTCAGCCTTAATCCAGGCGTTAACCTGGTCTTCGAGTTTCTGAAGCTCGTCTTTTTCGAGCTTATGATCAACGTTAAAGTCTAGGCGCATGCGCTCTGCAGTAATGTTACTACCCTTCTGGCAAATGCTTGGGTCGATGAGTTGCTGAAGTGCTGCGAGAAGGAGATGCGTTGCAGTGTGATACTTCGTAGACATCTCACCATGGTCTTCGAGACCACCCTTAAACATACCCTTAGATGCAGTTTTACTGCGTTCGCGCTGTTCGGCGAGAGCAGCATCAAATTCTTTCTGCCAATCTTCGCTGAGTTTGATTTCTTGGCGTTTTGCTTCCTCGACGGAAAGTTCGAGTGGGAAGCCATAAGTATCCTGAAGCATGAATAATTCTTTGCCGGTAAGACCGCTTTCCTTGAGGCGGTTAAGCTCTTTCATGCCACGGCGAATCGTGTGACGGAAAGCAGCTTCTTCACGACTCAGAACATCGAGAACTTCTTCGCGGTTAGTAAGAATGCTATCTGGGAGATCTTTATAATTCTCTGCGATCATCGGCAATACGCCAGCGAGGAAGTTATCTTCGATGCCGAGGTTAAGTGCCTTCAAAATTGCGCGGCGAATAAGGCGGCGAAGAGCATAGCCCTGCTGTTTATTGCTTGGCTTGAGGCCCTGAGCAGTCAAAAGGTAAGCACCGCGGAGATGATCTGCGATGATGCGCATTTCACTAGTATAGTCTTCATATTTCTTACCAGAAAGTTCAACAATACGGTCAACGATTGGCTTCAAAAGTGAAATCTGGAAGACATCATAGGAGTCCATGGAAGCAGCCGTAATGCGCTCGAGGCCGGCGCCGAAGTCGACGTTCTTATGCTCGAGTTCTTCAAAAGAACCGTCTTCTTTGCGGCGATATTGCATGAAAACCTGGTTACCGATTTCCATGAAGCGTGCGCCGTCGGAAGCTGGATGGCTCTGGCCATATTTCTCGACATCCTGCTTGTCCTCGCCGAAGTCATAGAAGACCTCAGAGTCTGGACCGCATGGATCGCCGATTGGCGTAGATTCGATGCCGCCGCCACGGGACCACCAGTTTTCTTTGTCGTTGTAGAAGAAGATACGTTCACCTTCGCGGATGCCGCGCTTGTCGCCATTCTCTGCAGTGTTAATTTCGACAATCTTTGCATCGATGCCGACTTCTTTGAAGACGGTCTGCCAAATATGAGCAGCTTCATCATCGCGTGGAATGCCGTATTTTTCGTTACCGATAAAACAAGTGACGTAGATTTTTTCTGGATTGAGACCAACCTCTTTAGTCAAGAAAGTGAAGAAGTTGCGAATCTGCTCTTCTTTGAAGTAATCGCCAAGTGACCAGTTGCCAAGCATCTCGAAAACAGTAGTGTGGCGTGGGTCGCCAACGTCCTCAATATCCTGCAAACGAAGGCATGGCTGGGAGTCGGTTAGACGAGTGCCATCCTGATGTGGCTTACCAAGAAGATATGGCAAAAGTGGTTGCATACCAGAACCGGTAAACAAAGTAGTTGGGTCATTTTCGAGCACGAGCGGCGCAGGCGCGACCTGAACGTGCCCTTTAGATTTCATAAACTCGAGATATTTTTGGCGTACTTCACTTGCATTCATAATCTATTATTTTACCATAATTCTCCCCTGTTGTCGAAAGCTAAGAACAAAAGATCGCGTTTATTATGTTTGCCGCGCACGCAGGTTGATAGAACTAGCACCGGCCGATCGAAATCCGGCGATTCGAAATTGCGATAAATAGCGTCTTCTGCCGAGACTTCACGATGTGCGATTACGCGGAGATTATAGCTTTGCGTAGGCGTAGTTAATTCGCCGTTAATGTGCGCCGCAAAATAGTCCGCGTCGCGATACTTCGCAACATCCGCAAACATCAAATCGCTATTCATGCGGTGCCCGTAGATAATCGAGAGTTGATCGGAGAAATCCGACGAGTTGCGAAAGTCTAGGAAGACCGCTCCGGACGCAGCAGAATTACCGTAATAGTCATGCGACAAATACCACTCATTATCATTAGTTTGCATGACCGGATAGTCAATATGCGTGCCGTCGATTTTTAGCCAGGCGACTTGCCCGGGAAGCCAGGCAGGCTCCCCGGATTCGTTTTGTTGACGTAGTTCAACGATGCCGACAGGCTCAGTTTCAAATATGCCCTGCTCGGTCGCAAAGTATGCACCAAACATTGCGACAATAAATGCCGCAGTCGCCACCATGCCAATTCTAGCGAGTAGCTTTTTCATTAGCTCGCGCGCGAAAGACGGCGAAAGATAAAGAAGCCGCTAAGCCCTAATCCAGCAGCAAGCAAGAATGGCCAGGACATTGCAAAGACGCCAGTATTAACCGTAGAGCCTTTGTCGTTCGAGGCGATAGTCACGTTGCTAGCAGCGAACGTATCCGCATCTATAGCTGCTGCGATCTTCGAAATTGTATCTTCCGTTTCGCCATCAAGCTTCGTTTCATAATCGTCCTCGTCGAGCTTTTCGATAGTATAGCTAGTATTCTGCGGAATTTCGTTCGCAACTACGTCGCCAGATTCATATTTACCAATAGTTACAGCCTGACCGTGCTTCAAATAGACATAGACATCGCCAGTTTGCGTGCTGGAAGTCTGGATCGTTTCGCCGTTATACTCTACTTCCGCATCTTGACCAGCAACAGTGAGCGCAGTGTTTTCCGGCAAGTTCTCGAAGCTTACTTTGTATTTAAAATACTTGTCCGAATCAGCACCGGCGCCGAATACTTTGTTTTGAAGCGAGACGTAGGTATAGTTCGCAGATGTTTCGAAGCGCGCGCTGAGAGATACTTTTGCGTCTTCTTTATAGCTATACATCTGGTTCAACAATGATACTGAAAGCTCACCAGTAGGCTCATTATTTGCATCGAGTTTGTTCGTAACTTGGAAATAGATATCGTACTTATTCTCGGAATCGTGTGGAAAGTTTATCTCATCAGACGATTCTGATTCGGCGATAGTGAAGGTGTAATTACCGACTTTCGAGAAGACGATATTTTGCAGAGCTAGCGAACAATCCGCGACGGCCTGGCGAGTGGCAGGATTTACGTCGGCAACAAAGACGGCAGAATTGCGTACATTTGCGCCATCAACTTCCGCTGGGTTATCTGGGCTCGGGGTAAAACTAAACCGATATCTAACGTTAATATGCCCGCTGACATTTTTGAGCGTATGGATGAGTGGGATAGATTTTACAGGCGCAGTATTTGGCAAAGAAGCGCCAGTAACGGCCGATGTTTTTGGAACGGCGGCAATGGCCGCCAGTGCGAGCGCAGCAAAAACCGCACCGAAAATTTTCTTCATAAAGAACTCCTAATTATTTACTTTTTTAACCAACAAAAACTCTGCTCACGGACCGTGCATATTACCTCCAATTAATGTCTAAAATAAAAATATCTCAGGCCGCGAAGCCTGAGAAGCGTAAGTACTTTATTTTATGCACTTTTCCAAAAATGTGTTGTAGCTATTTTTTGACGGCCTTGTCCGTGACGTCAAACTTCTCCATGTAAAGACCGGTCGCAAGGCGAGTCTGTGAATAGAAAGCACAGCAAGAGCAATAAACAATTGAAACGATAGGCGCAAGAATCCATTGCAAAACCATCATGACATGGCGAGCACGATTATAGCGCGCCGGCTTCGGAGGAAGCATTTTAATAGATAAGATAAGAGAGATGAAGAGACCAAGAGCAGCGATAGTCTGAACCCAACTTACGACAGTTGGTAAGTTATGCGAAATAAGATCACGAGACTGATAGTTGAAGATAAGTGGAATCCAACCGCCAAAGGCGATGATTGGCGCAATCGCAGCGAGCGTGACGTGACCATCGAGCAAGCGGATGAACTTAGGAATAAGATCGACGAGCTTCACAGTGCGCTTCTTTGAGAAGAGATAATCGCCAACATAGGCAACGTCACTTGCGCCATAATCCCAGCGGCGAAGCTGGACCCACTGCGCCTTGAGTGTCTTTAGGAGATTATCTGAAAGGACAGCGTCCTGATAAATCGGCGCGCGAATCGGAAGCACTTCGTAATCGCCATCGAAATAGAAGTAAGAACGCCAGTACTGGTGGCCGTCCTCGACGATAGTACGAGTGCTCCAGAAATCCATTTCGACGAGCGCGTCGAGTGGCTGAGAGTGCGATGCGAAGTTACGCAAAGTGTGTGGACGCATAGCGGAGATGATGTTCCAGAAAGAGTTCATCTGAGCTACCACGCGCGTGACGGCTGGCGCATCCCAGATATTGTTCGTAAAGAGAGAAACTGGCTGATAGCTGAGGCGTTTGCGATCTTCGTGAACGATATATTCGTAAGCGACCTGATCAAAGTAAACCTTGTGTGGGCGGTTATCGCTATCGAGGGTTGTAACAATCACGTCACTATAGCGCATTTTCTTTTTGCGAACATATTCTTTGAGAACTTTACCAGCATTAGTAATATTGCCGCCTTTACCGACTACTTCCCCCTTGATGCCGTCTGGGTGTTTGGCAAGAATGAACTCGCCGAATTTATTGCGATAGTTGCGTTCGAGAGTTTTTGCGACTAGTTCAGCCTGTTCGCCGCCGCGCTCTTCGTAAGCGAGCACGAGAATAATATGGTCGTTATCGAAGCTGGAATTAACAACAGATTCGAGAGTTGGCGTGAGGACGTCGAGCGTCTCGTTATACATCGTCACGATAATTGCGTGATAAATCTGACTTGGCTTTGGGAAGTAGCCATCCTCTGCTGCAGCAATCATACAGAGATTGCGAAGATGCTCTTTGTGGCCGTAAGCTTCGCTCTTAGTGCCAGCGAGACGATCATAGCTATCAGCTGGGTCTTCGAGATCAGCGAGACGTTTATGCCAGTCAACGCGAACGCCTTTTTTGAGTAGTTTGTAACCTTGAACGGTGCGGAAAGCAATACCGACCGCTTTCACGAGGTTCATGATAACGATAATCAAAATATAAACCGATGCGGCGATCGGATTAATAGCAGACAAAATGATGAGAAGCGCGAGCATAGTATAGCTAAGCGTGCCCGGGAGCATTTCGAAAAAGCGGTATTTAATAGTGCGCTTGCCGGTTGGCAACTCAATTACTTTTGACATGTTTGTTTATTTTAGCCTTCGCCGATGATATTTAAGAGGAATCTAATTCCGATTACGATAATAATTGAGGAAACAAAAAGAAATAGGCGCGCAGTATCTTTGCCACGCTTGGTGTATAAACGAGCAGAAATAAGAGTATGGCCGATGCCGAGCGTAATTGCAAGCACGGCGAAGGAAAGCAAATACCACCACTCATTCTGCGCGTAGCCGTTATTAATATCTGAGTAACGCGCCCAGATTTTTGCGCGGCCGGCATTAAGATTGAAGAGCGGAATCAAGAATAGCCAGAGGCTCAATAAAAAGTTGGCCGCCATCCAGACAAATAGTGGTTTATCCTTCTTTGCAATAGACTTAAAATCTTCTGCAAGGTCTTTCATCGTCTCTATGATTTTAACATAAAAGCATTATCTAGAAAAGAAAAGGCCCCGCCTTAATCAGGCGGGGGCTCCTTGAAGAAACCATAGCGTTCGCTAAGATTAAGATAATCACTAACGGGGCTATAAGTACCTTCGATGGCAAGAATTTTATCGAGTTGATCTTTGTCGGGGCCATTCTCGGAACAGATACCAGTAAGGAAGATATCTGAGCCAATTTGCTGTCCAGCAATAGCTACGGCATAAGTCTCATTGCAGACATCAGACGGACGGCTAGCGATGCCCTTTTCGCGGACTTCACCAGCAATGCGGCCGATTTCAGCACGGAGATAGTTCGATAAAACTTTACGGAAGTCTTCATAGCAGATGAATTTATCCGAAATGGGTCTGATATCCCAGGGATTAACTATTGCCGGTGCGCGAAAGTCGAAAGAGACACAGAAGTAAACAGCTTTCCAGACACCTAACTTATCTGCTTTTTCGCGCAATGCTTCGTCCATTTTCTCGATAACTTGCCTTGCAATATAAATGTTCTCGCCCATTGATCTCACCTCCTGATACGCGGATTCGCTTTGAGCGTAATTGCAACTATAATAACACGAAAAAGCCGTATCGTCAATGATACGGCTCTTGTTTGCGAAAGGGATTAGCTGCGTCCGTGCTTGTTCTTCTCGTGGTATTCACGGACGGTTATAAAGATAAAGAGGACGATTGAACCGCCTAGGAGAACGAAGAACCATGGCGTGAAATCATCATTGGTTTTTGGCGCTGGTGGAACCGGGATTGGATCGATTGGCTCATCTGGATCTGGATCTTCGCCAGCTAGGTAGAAGTGCCAGTGCGTCTTGGAAGTATCAGGGTTATTAATATCTTCGTAGGTTGAATCAAGACGAGTCTCAACTTTCATGCGAACAGATTCGCCGGAAGCGAAGTTCTTGATTTTAACTGCATCCGTAAGATTAACGCCCTGCGAACGATAATCAAGACCACGAGCTTTGCCGTCATAGAAGATTGCATCATCAATGTAAATCTTCATCTCGATATGCTCGATGAGATTACTTGCCTTGATAGAGTTATTCTCTGCGGTAATCTTAAAGTAGATATCATAATCATCAGGCGTGCCATTCTCGATCGTGAGATAGTCCGTATAGGTTTCCCCGCCAGGGACCATGCCTTCGTGGTACATGAAGCGCTCATCGAATCCGTCGGAAGCTTCATAGACAATCTTGCCATCAGCTTCACGGATGTAGACCGTGTTGTCTACGGCAAAAACAGGAGCTGAGATAAACAGACTTGCGAGAATGATTGCAAATATCTTCTTCATCTTTTGCTCCTGTGTTTATGTTTTATGTTCGGTTGATTAGGATGCTGGGGTAATAGCTACAGCGTTTGCGTAGTTATTATCTGCATCATAAGAGAACCAGACTGGCTTGTACTGATCGTACTGAACAGTCTCGACAGTAAGGGTAAGGGTGTAGGTAGCTTTGCCGAGGCCCTGGATAGCGGTAGTACAGGTCTTGGTGGTAGTGTGAGTGTTCTCGTTAGTAGTGGTTGCGCACTCGGAATCTACTGGCAAGTTTGCATTAAGAGTAACGCTCTTGATGAAGCTATTAGTTTTATCATAAGTGGTGCCGTTTGCTGCTGCGAGAGCACGCTTGTAGTAGTAAGCATCGGTTGCTTCATCGTATGCCCAGTCGCTGGTGTTATCGAGGTTGATAATAGCGATCTTCTTTGGGGTGCCTGGGAGAGCTGCTTCAATGCCAGCGATAGTGTTAACATCGATAGTCTCATTCTGTTCGTTCTTCCAAGTTTCAGTAGTAGAAACGCGGACAGCTACAGGAATAGTACCCTGGTTTTCAGTGATAACAGTCTTTGGAACTTCCTGACCTGGAGTCCAGTTGTCTGGGCTGTTGAAGGTCTCTTCAGACTTGGTTTTGTAGACAGCGGTCGTAAAGACGTTGTCGAAGGTAGCTTCGCTAGTGAAGTAAGCGATAGTACCAGCAATCAAACCGACGACTGCGAGTGCGCCGAGAGCGATGATTGGTTTTTTGTTCTTCATATTGTGTCCCTTTCTTATAATATGTTTTTCGTTTTTTAATTTTCTTTTTCGCTTGTGCTTATTTTACCACTTTTCATGTTACTTAGCAAGAACTCCGCAAGGAGTATTACTACTATAACAATGAAAAGCCACATGTTGTTATTGATGAAGGTCACACCATAGCCGAGGATAGGAATAGCGAGACCGCCGACGCGACCTTGAACGGCGGAATATGGAACCGGTTTTCCGTCTTCAATATTATTTGCATCACCCTGAGTGATGTAGTCGCCGTTCTCAATGCGCTTGACGCGGTGCGTAACAAGCTCGTTGCCCATCTGAAAGGTAATAATGTCATCCTTCTGAATCTCTTCCTGCGGAACGGCCTTGTAGTAAATAATCGTGCCGACTTCGAAGGTTGGACGCATGGAGCCTGAGAGCACGACAACAGGCTTGGCGCCAGTAATCATTGGTGCACAAATGAGCGCATAGACGCCAATAACGGCATAGCAGATATAGCTAAGAATGCGAACGATAATTTTTAGAACGCCCATGTCACAACTCCGTCGTCGCCCACAGTTACAGTTTTAGCCCAAAGAGCGCTAGCGGCAGCTGCGTCAGCCTGGACAGATTCAAAACGGAAAGAAAGATCGTAATTATTTTTGCTATAGCTAGAGTCGTTAAGAGTGATAGAATCAAGAATCTTGACTTCCGATGCTGGATTAAGCACTTTTTTGTAATAATACCAGCCATCGCCGCCATCGACGAAATCCGAAACAAAGGCAGTGGTCCAGTCTTTTATGACTACATTATTACCGTCAACAACATTACTGATGATGGTGCCGTCACTCTTGGTCCAAGTTTCACTGTAAGCGACACGAATTAGGACCTTTGGGCTACTAGCACCCTCGTTTTTAATGGTAACTTCTTTTCGACCGAAGCCGCCGTCAGTATCGTCGATAATTCTAGTGCCAGACTGAGCTACGGCGATTTCATTTTCAATAGTGGAAACGTTATGACTAGTAGCATAAACACCAAGAACAGCCGTGATCGCAATAGCGATTACGAGAACAGCGAGAATAATAGCTCCTAATTTTCCTACTGCTCTTTTTTGATTTCTTACCATTTTTGTTGACCTATCTGTTTTTAGTATAGCTTATGCTTATGCCTTCGTAAAGTTATTCGACGATATACGGATTATCGACCGTGCCATCGCCACCATGGAACATAGTTAGTTCTTTAAGCGAAATAACTGGGCGAACGAGAGCAGATGTTCCATCTCTGTCAGCCGTGCCCGTGCAGCTGCCAAGACTACACGAACCTCCGGCCGTCGTGAAGAAAGTACCCGGCGTAGCGACTAGAAGATGATCGCCGGCATTCAGGTATGAATCATAATTCATACCACCATACCCCTTTGAATTATCAAAGCTAGCCATATTAGTTTCGTCGGTCGTAATCATGCCAACTGGATACTTAAGCGCCTTGTTTCCGTATTCGGCACTAGCAGTGGAGAAGAGGTCGCGTTCTGCATTTGCACACCCCAGTGACGGAACATAATTTTTGCCGCTAGCCGTCAAACTATCGTCAACTGGCGTACGGTTGCGTTCGTACCCGGCATATGTCGAGTAAATGCGCGACTTACCGAGCTCATATCCGCCAGCAACGTCATAGCTCTGTTTCAACGGGCCAGTCGCAACTTCACGGTCATTACAGAAAACTTCCTGCTCTAGCCTGTTAGAATAATCAGTCTTGCCTTCCACCATCGTGTCATCCGTTGCGGAAACATGGCCGGCCATATTAACGGCATACCAATCATCAATCATCTTCTTTGCTTTGGAATCGTTATTGTTGGTTAGCATTTTTGCTTTAGCTATTTCGTAAGACGATTCACCGGCACTTAAAGTAATGGAGAAGTTGTCATATAGGCCCGTATACCTACTGATTTGGACCATATACTTAACACTGCTACACGTAGTTGAGGAGCTGCCGCAAGTATAGCGATAATTATGTGCGATTGTTTCATAATCGGTGGACCAGTCGCTGACAGTAAAAGTATCCTGCAGAGTATAGCGCCCATAGTATACATTCCAAGATACGCTTTTACCATATACGGTGCCCGCCGCCTGAATATCCTCTTCGTCTCTCGCGACATAGCGCGTGCCATACATATACCACGCATCAGTTGGCGAATTATCATTTTGATTCATGCTGCTCTTTCCGATGCTCGCGTCCTTACCGGTAGCATCGCAGTATTTGATGCCATCATGAACTGACGGAACGCCGTTATAGATTAGCTTCGTGCCGCCACTAGCAGTAGTACGAATAATCTTCCAGCAGTAGTCAGCAAAGATAACGTTGTTATTGTCTACAACGCCACGATAGTAATATACCGGGTTAGTATTGCCGTCAGGAGTCGTCTCGGTATATGTACTAATACCGTTTCCGTTTGCGATTGTAATATCGTCAGAGATTACAGCCGGTTTAGTGAAGTCAACATGGAATGGATCATTAGCCTGTTCTGCAATTACAGTGTTTGCGATACGCTCTACATAATCCCACTGCGCATACAGCTTGAGTTCACCGCCAGCTGAGAAGGCAATCTGCTGACCGTCAGTATAGCTAGTGCCAGTGCCGTCGCGCTTAGTATTCCAACCAGCAAACGTGTAGCCGCCACGCGTAAAGCTGTTAGTACTGAGCGGCTCTTGAGAATTAATGCCATAGCTCTGAGTCTGCATCGAGCCCTTGCCGCCGTTCGCCTCGAATTTTACCTCGGCGACAGTAGCAGTATTCGTAACGCTCGTGTAGCCGAAATTATGTAGATAAGGCTTGCTAGAGTAAGAGTTTTCGTAGATCACCGCGTACTGACCCTCAGCAGTTGCGACGAAGCTAGTTGCATCTTCGCTGACAGTACCACCAGAAACGGAAATAAGTTCATACTCCTGTGGGAGATATTCGCGGATTGTATAGTTTGCAGCCTGAGTCCCGATAGTCTTGCAGGTGTCTTTAGCAACAATCACGTCGGATGCGAAACCCTGATCGTTAGTAACGGAAAAACGGAGCGCATCTTCATAGCCATTGTTGATTCTTGCGCAGAGTTTGATGCCGGTTTCGCCATCAGAAAATGCGCCGAGCTCATCGGTGCTGCGAGCATTAATAAACTTAGGTAGCAAAACGGCTACTAGAATGAAGAATACTATGAGCTTGAGATGCCCAAAATCTCTTGTTTTTCTGCGCATTTTTATCTCTTTTTATATTTGTTTAGAACGTTTTTATTTTGACCTTGTTCTGACTTAAGTCTAGCATAAGCAATAAGGCATGTCAATAGTCATTCCGCGCTTCCCTGTTATTGACTTTTTATGCCGTTTGTGCTATAATTAGATGGTTAAACGTTGGATTAATTTTTAGCCTATTTTTTAGCTCAAGGCAGCACAATTTAGGCATCATTTCGAAATAAACTCTATAAGGAATCATCTATGAAAATCGCTATTCTCTCTAATGGCAATGCCAACTATTCCACGAAGCGCCTCGTAGAGGAGGCCGAAAAGCGCGGCCACGAAGTGGACGTTGTTAAATATAAAAACTGTTATATCTCGATCGAAAACCGTCAAAATAAGGTTTATTACAAGGGTAAACCGCTCGAAAACTACGACGCAATTATCCCGCGTATTTCTAATAGCATGACCAAGTATGGTACTGCAATTGTGCGTCAGCTTGAGATGCAGGGTGAGTATGTGCTTTCTAAGTCGATTGCAATTACCCGTGCTCGCGATAAACTTCGCTCAATGCAGGTGCTAGCAAAGTACGGCGTCGATGTGCCTAAAACTGTCGTTTCTCGTAATACTGCAGATATCGACGAGCTCCTTGATCAGCTCGGCGAGATGCCAGTAATTATCAAGCTCGCTTACGGTACGCATGGTAACGGCGTGATTCTCGCCGAATCCAAGAAAGCCGCAAAATCTACTCTTCAGGCCTTCTATCTCTCTAATGATGATGGCGTTTCGATTCTCTTGCAGGAGTTCGTAAAAGAGTCGGCTGGCACCGATATTCGTGCTTTCGTTGTCGGTAGCCAGGTCGTTGCTTCGATGCAGCGCAAGAGTCTTGATGATGATTTCCGTTCCAACCTCCACAAGGGTGGTTCCGGTACGCCAATCAAACTCACTCCACAGGAGGAGAAGATGGCAGTCGCAGCCGCAAAGGCAATGGGTCTGAACGTCGCCGGTGTCGATATTATGCGCTCCGCACGTGGTCCACTTTGCTTGGAAGTTAATGCTTCCCCAGGCTTCGGTATTGAAAAAGTCACTGGCCGCGACGTCGCAAGCAAGATTATTGAATACGTTGAGCATAACGCTAGTCGCACACCTAAAAAAGATAAGGTCGGCGCTTAAAAGCCGCGGAAAAGGAACCGCTCGAACGGTTCCTTTTTTGTTCCGCTTGTGTTAAAAATTAATCATGATATTGGCCGTTTTTATGGCAGCATTGCTATTGCTATTTATCGCCGTTCGTCACAACGTAGGCGTGCCATTTTTGGCGATGATTGCAGGCGTAGCAGTCTATGAAGCCTGGGGCGCTAGTTTCGCTAACTTTATTTCCGAATGGATTCCTAGTGTCAGCGTCGTATGGATTCAGTACGCGCTCTATGGTGCATTAGTGCTAGTTTTTCCCCTTATCCTCTATCTACGCGCGGGAAAAAGTGGCCTTTTTGGCATCTTGCGCATCGCAGAGTCGGTTGTTTTCGCAGCCGTGCTCACTATTATGGTAGCGGAGCCACTCGCCAGCATCTTTAGCTTTGATAATCTCGCCTACGAAATCTCGAGCTTCTTGTTTAATATCCGCGGAATCGCAATGGTTATCGGTATTATTGCGGCGTACGTAGATGTTTTCTTGTTCCACTCAGGGAAGACTTGGTAATTTCCCAGAGCGCGATGCCGGTCGCAACGGAAACGTTGAAGGATTCTTTTTGACCGAGCATCGGAATCTCAAGTAATTGATCACATTGAGTGAGCAATTCGGCTGGAATACCGTGGACTTCTTCGCCTAAAATGAGGGCGATTTTTTCTGGCAATTCTGGAGAGTCGGCAAGATTGAGCGAATGTTCGCCCTGCTCTAGCGCTACAACGGAATAACCCTGCTCTTTTAGCTCGGCGATGGCTGGTTCGATTTCAGCACGGCGCCAGTTGAGCGTCTCTTCCGCACCGAGCGCAGTCTTGTGAATTGCCTTACGAAGTTTGTCCTGCTCGTGCGGCAACCCCTTGTCTATAAACGGCGTGTAACCAGTAAAAATCACCTCAGAAACACCCAGGCAGTCACAAGTGCGCAAAATAGCACCCACATTATAGGTCGAACGAATATTATAAAGTATAACCGTAAGCTGTTTCATGTTATACTTATATTATGGACGAAGGTGAGGTTCAAGCCAAGCGTAGACAGAATGAAGAGGAAGCAACCGCTCGTAGAGCGCATATTTTGGGCTTAATCTATCTGGATACGCGCGAATTCGAAAAAGATATTCCGCTAACTTTTGGCTTGCTCGAAATTGAGCAAATGCACAAAGATTTCATCATTCCTCTACAAGAGGGCGATGAGATTAAACCATATCAGTTTATGGTTACGAGTCAGACGCCAAGTAGTACGATCGAAAAGATCGAAAACGACTACGAATCACAGGGCTTGCGCACTGAATTCTTCTTGATTTCCAATACCGCATATCAGGTCTTCATGCTTCGTTATGACCCGCCAATGCAGGTCCACTATGACGATATTGAGATTGCTTCTGAGGGCGACAGCGAAACCATTCACCAGGTTTCTAAGACGCTCGATAGCGTTTCAACCGATAAGGTTTTCGACTACTTACTAGACCAGGCCGATAAGCTCGGCTCATCCGATATCCACATTGAGAATATGCGCGACGTAATCCGCATCCGCATGCGCGTCGATGGTATTTTGCACCCAGTCGCCGAGATTAGTAAGGACAAGTATCGCATCTTCATGGGTGAGCTTAGCTCCCGTGCTAACGTTTCAACGGCAAGCAACAAGCCACAGTCTGGCCACATGCAGAAAGAGATTCATCGCGATGGTGCTAGCCACATCCTCAATATTCGTGTCGAGGTGGTACCAACGATGTATGGCCTCGATGCCGTGCTCCGTCTCTTCAACTTCGACGATAGTCTTTTGAACCTCGACTTGCTTGGTATTACCGAAGAAGAACGCAAGACGATAGAAGAGGTGGTTTCGCATCCGCGCGGCCTGCTCCTTATGGTCGGTCCTACGGGTTCTGGTAAATCTACGACTTTGTACTCGATTTTGAATGCGCTCAATACGACTGACCGCAAGATTATTACTCTTGAGGATCCAATTGAGTACGGTATTCCTGGTATTTCACAGATTCCAATTTATACCAATGACGGCGGCTCCTTCGCTGAAGGTTTGCGTTCTGTTTTGCGCTTGGATCCAGACGTAGTGATGGTTGGTGAGATTCGCGATGGCGATACAGCACGCACTGCAATCCAAGCATCCATTACCGGTCACTTGGTGCTTTCTTCCTTCCATGCTAACTCTACTTCCGCAGCGTTCTCGCGTATGATCGATTTGATTGGCGTAAACCCAATCTTCTCGAGCTCAATTCGCTTGCTCATCGCACAGCGCCTCGTGCGTCGTCTTGACGACAACAAGGAAGAATACGAGCCGGACGAGAGCGTCAAGCGCTACATTCGCGACGTCATGGAAGGTGTAGATTTATCCGATTACGACTTTGATTTGCACAATATTAAGCTCTGGCGCGAGAAGCCATCCGACGGCAGCCCATTCGGCTTCAATGGCCGCACCGCTATCATGGAGCAGCTCGTCGTGACTGAGCCAATTCAGAAGTTCATCCGCGGCGATGTACGCGACATTAATACGAACGAAATTGAAAAGACTGCCCGCGCAGAAGGTATGCTAACGCTCGAGCAAAAGGGTGTCATTGCAGCGCTCCGTGGCGAGACGACGATTGACGAAATTGGACGCGTAATCTAATGGACAAGAAGCTCCGCGATTATATTGAATATATCGAGAAGGCGAGCAAAAAGCCGACGCCAGAACTGATTGAATACCATAAAACAATGGTGCAGCAGTTCCAGCACGAACGCTTCATCCATCTGATTGTAACGATGTTTTTCGCGCTATTCATGGTGATCTTCTTTATCTTCTTTGGCGTGATTGAAATCTGGTTGCCAAAGGGCGGCTGGGGCGACATGATTGCGATGGGGATTGGCCTGATTGATGGCATTTTCCTCGTTGTTACCCTGTTCTACGTGCGCCACTATTATCGCCTAGAGAACGGCGTACAAGAGCTAGAAGAAATTACACGTAAACTTTACAGACGCGACAAATAAAAAACTGCTCCGATTTGGAGCAGTTTTTTGATGCCAGATTATTTGGTTTCGTATTCGTAGATTAGCTTACCGTCACGAGTGTAGTAGCTAGTCTTGTCGCCGTCGACTGCGCGGAGATAGCCGGCTTTGACGAAGGTAATAGTACCTTTGATGTTTACGATGACCTTCTTATCTTTTACGTCGATAAGGTCATAGGAGCGATCACTATAGCTACCCTTCTTACCGAGGATAATTGAGTCGTCATCATAGTAGACAAACTCGCCATATTCGCCAGAAACGATAACCTTACCGTCCTTATCGAGGAGGTCTGCGGATTCGTTATCGGTGCCGCGATGATATGCAGAGTAGTACTCACCGTGAGATACGATGGAACCGTAGCGGCCGGAGAGCTCTTTGCCGTCCTTATCTGCGACATAGTAACGCTTATCAGTGTCTTCTTTGCTATTGCGGACAACGATGTGGTTGTTCTTGTCGATGCCAGTAATCTCGCTCGAGGAAGAAGTATCGCTTAGCTTAAATACTTCATTACCCTCGATATCATAAAGCGTGACAGTGCCTGCCTTGTAGTTGTTAACGGCATAGCCCTTGATAGAGACTGTTACGCGATAGTCGCTAGAGATAGTGTTTTTCTTCTCGCCGTTGACGTAGATATCTACTTTCTTGTCCTTAGAATCGTAGTATGCATAGTGGTCTTCGTCGTAGACGACGTAACCTTCGCCATAGGTCGTAACCGTGAGGTCGGTAACTTCATTGTTGCGGACGAGCTTATCTTTGCCGTCAACTTCGCAAGTTACATAGACGCGCTCTTTATTAGCGTAACCATCGTTGAGATCGAGGTCTTCACATTTCTCGCCGAACTCGGCAAATTTGCCTTTATAGATTGCGCGCTTTGCGTCATCATCATAGTGCTTACCGTGTTCAACAAAGGTAATCGTCTTGCCGTCTTCGGTAGCATCATCAACGTCGTATGCAACTGGAGTTTCAACGGTTTCGAGAACCTTGAAGTTCTTATTGCTTAGGATAATGAGGCCGCCCTTGTAGCTGAGTGCGCTGGCGGATTCAGGGCCAGCATCAGAGAAGTTTGGCGTTTCGGAGCTCTTGAAGTCCGCAAGTTTCTTGCCGAGAGCATTGTAGAGCTCGTACTGATCGTCTTCGTACTTAACGGCAACATATGGAGCCGAAGAGCTGTAGTCATAGTTGCGGAATTCGCTAGCAACTTCGTTGCCGTTACCGAGGATAAGAGTCTGCTTGTTATCCTTGGAGGCTTCATAGATGCCGATGCGAGGAACGATGTCTTCATACTCGCCGAAGTCGACCGTCATGTTACCTTTATCGTCGATAATACCCTTCTTACCATCAAGGTTGCGCACGTAAGCATAGTGGTTGATGAAAGTACCGACCTGGTCATAGACGAAGTCTGTAATCTTGTCGCCATTCTTCTTGTAGAGGGCGTACCTCGTGTCGCTGCCATCCTTAGTCGAGATAAAGAAGGCGTCGGCAGCGTAAAGATCGATGTCCGCGTTGGCCGCTTTATTGATGAAAAAAATGACAGCAATAACTGCGCCGACAGCAATGATTGCGCCTGCGATGATTGCGATTAGTCTCTTATTGAGTCTACCCTTACGGGAGCGCTCTTTCTTTTCCGGCTCAACTTTTGGTTCTTCAGCTGGCTTTGCAGGCTCAGCTGATACTGCTGGCTCGGTGACTGGAGCCTCAGCGGCGGCTGGGGTTTCTGGCTCAGCCGGTGCTACCGGTTGTTCTGCCGGGGTTTCTGGCTGCGGAGTTTCAGTTGGCGCCTCAGCTACTGGCGGCTGCTCCACAATCGGCTCGCTAGCGGTATTTGGCTGAGGATTTTGCTCTGATTCTGGCATATTTTAATCCTATTTAATACTGCTTATAGTTTATCATGGGCGCTCATTTTTTAACACTTTACTTGATGCGCGTAATCTGATATAATTAGTCGTAATTATGAAAAAATCAATTCAACCTAAAGATTACGGCTTTGTAGTGTTTGCCGATGAGCAGGCAAAGTTTTCTTTTCTAACTCGCTCCACTGCTAAGTCCGAAGAAACCATCAAGTGGACGGATGGTAACGAGTACCCACTCGTAAAGATGCAGATTTCTAGTGCATCTCACCCATTCTTCACGGGCGAAGAAAAGATCATCGATACCGAAGGTCGCGTCGACCGCTTCAAGGCACGCGCTCAGAAGGCTGAGGCTCTTAAGGCTACCCGCGGTAACAAGGTTACCAAGGCTAAAAAAGAAGCCGAGAAAAAAGCAGCTAAAGCTGACAAATAATTTCGGAGGTTATAGATTATATGGCACGCAAAACCAAGGGTAAAGCTGTTCCAACTGCAAAGTTGAACCGCAACAACAACCACAAACACAGCGAAAAGCGCAAACACGTTAACTTGCGCAACGGTCGCTAAAACGATAAAAGATCTCCGCTTATAATCGACGGAGATTTTTTATTGCCTAGATGCCTTTCGTGCGAACTTCGTAAGAGATTGATTCCTGTGCATCGTCTTCGTAATCGAGCTTACCGGTCAGGAAGAGATGGTCGAATAATTCTGGGTCATCGAGATGATCTTCGATATATTTCCAGACGCGATTAGCGCCGTTATAGTATGCGAGATCCTTGTTGTTCGGAAGCTCGCCGGTGCCGCGGAAGCAACGCTGAACGGCATTAAATACCGTATCGGTTTTGCCGCCGGTAAGCTGTTTTAGTTTGCACTGGATATCGTAAACCTGGCGGAAGTTTTTGCCTTTGAAATTGGCGAGACCGATATTAATGTAATGGTCGATGCCAGAATCTTCATACTTGCCGTTAATGGCTTGCTCGACTGCTTTGGCGACGCCTTCGTCGAATTCTTCGTTCCCCGGCAAGCCGGTCGAGAAAGCCGCAACGTCATGATCGGTATATGGAATGGCGCGCATGACATGAGTGCCAAGTTCGTGAACGATGAGTGCTTTGGCGCGCGCAGGAGTGTAGCTCTTCCCCTCCGGGAAATAGATGCGGCGATCTTCGTGGTTAGCCGAAGCATTGCTGGCGCTCGGTTTAATTTCGGCGCGATACGGAATGTCTTCGTCCTGGAATTCTTCGTCGAGAATTTCATTAATCATGCCGACCATATCTTCGGAACTGAAGCTCTCTTTGTCCTGCGGAATATGCTTGAGGAAGCCGTCGAAGAAATAGTTCACGAGTTCAGCGAATTGCTCGACGGTTTCTTGTTTTGGCTTGAAACGCTCACTGGTAGTTTCTGGAATTGGACCGATTTCGGACATTAAATCGTCGTAGACTTTTTTATCTTCATCGGAGAGCGAATCGTAGTCGATGCTGTCGATTTTTTCTTTAAGGAGCGCATAGAAAGTGCCCTCGTCTGGCGCACCATAAAGTGCCTCGTTAGCATCGTGATGATGCTCAGCAGCGGCCTGTTTCATGGCTGGCTCGGTAGCGGAATTATAGACGAGATTGGCAGCGAGGAAGTCGTTCTTTTTGCGGCAATCTTCGATGAGACATTCGAGCAAGCGGCGGCGCGCGTCAGGCAAATCAGCAGATTTGAGTTCTTCTTCAGCGTCGAGCAAGCGGTTTAAATTCTCACCAATTTCATCGCCATCAAGTCCGCCTTGCTCGTAGTTTGGATGAACCATGTCAGGATTAGCAAGGAATTCTTCCTTGGCGGCTTTTGTATTAGTTGGATTAAGGCGCTCGTAAACCGTCACGTCGGACCGAGCGATTTGATCGGAGATTTCCAAGAATTCGTCTTTAGTTTCGACGTTACTTAGTTTTTCTCCGTTCATAGTTGTTCCTTCAATTTGCTCGGGTTGATAATGTTGCCCTCTTTGTGCTCTTCAATGATTTTGCGAACGTTAGCGTTAGTTGGCGAAATGCCCTGCTTTTTGAGCTGCTTAGCGATTTCGCGACCAAGGCCGGATTCTTCTTCAGAATAAACGCAGCCACAGTATTTCTGCATATAGAGGCCAGCAGCGCGGGCTTCGTCCTGACCCTCGCGCCAACCTTCGCGGAAGTCGCGATAAAGGAATTTAACGCCATATTCTTTGGCGAGCTGCTGCATGAGCTCGGCGATTTTGTCGTGCTTTTGGTAGATGCTATAGAGCAAAGTCGTAGTGATTGTATCGTAGCCGTTAGTCTTGGCATACTCGAAGGCTTTGCGAAAACGCTTTGGATAGCAATACTCTTCACAGCGTTTATCGAGACGATTCTGATTAACCTGACAGATAAATTCATCGAGGCCATAGGCGTCTTCGAGTACGAGCTGAACCTGCTTCTGCTCTGCGTAATTAATGAGGCAGTCGCGGCGAGCCTTATATTCAGAATAAGGATGAATATTTGGGTTGTACCAGAAAAGTGTAGGCTCGATATTTTCGGCGCGCAAAGATTTAATGCAGTAGACACTACATGGCGCGCAACAAGTATGGAGTAGCAACTTCATACCATCTATTATAGAACACGACGAAGGGTGCCTACTGGTTTTTAACGGCAAGGCCAGAGTCAAGCAAAAGCTGAACGTAGTCGGCAAGAGTAAAGATTTTTGATTGGTTTTCGAGATAGACACTGAGATAAATACGGAGCTGGCCGAGCACGCCTGACTGTGAGCGAAGCGAGGATTCGATGTATTCCTGGCCATAAATACGTGTGCAAAATATGATATTCAGGACACGCGTGACAAGCTCGACGAGATACTCGGTATCATTTTCTATACGAATGTCTTTTTCATAAAGATACATCTGAACTTGCGGACGAGAAAATTCGTAGTAAATATCACTAATAAGGCGATCAGCGATTTCATAGCGAGCAGAAGAAGGGTTGTAGCTTACACCAACAATTAGATTCGTTTCACCAGTGAAGACGCCAAAGGCACTATTGATAAACATCGACGGGATGATATTTATCTCGTGTTCATCACCAATAGCGAAGAAGCTGCGCAGGGCGTCGAGATGAAGCTCAGAAATCACTGTACCGGAAGCGATGTCAGCAACGGCACGATCCTGCATACTGCGGTTACGCGCGAAGAAGTCATTGAAGGCAGAAAGATCCGGAAGCATATCGGCAGCGCTAAAAACATAGGAAGCCTTACGATGAAAATCACCAAGTTGCATCACGTCGTCGCGAACAGTGCTTGGGATTTTTTCGAGGTACGTACGATAGAGTTCATCAAGAAAAGATTCGCCATCTGCCGGGACGGATTTGCCAATTATATTCTGGCCGCGATTAATGCAGTAGTCGATAGCGTAGAGCGCTTCGAGCTTATTATTGAATGCGATCTTCATCACCTCTTATTATACTTGATTTTTGATATTACTTATGCTTAAATTTAGTTAAATAGGGTCATTGAAATAAAAACGGGAGATAGAAATGGGATTTCTTCGCAAGAAAACTAGCTTTTGTAAGCTTTTTGCATGCTCGCTCTTAGCGATTTGTCTATATGGACAAAATGCGTCTGCCACAATTTCTACGACGGGCAGTTTTACGGATTCAAATAACGTTACTTGGTCTTGGGCAATCGACGAAACCTCCAATGAAGACCCAAAAGTATACATCGGTTTTAAGAGTGCTCCCGCAAATACGACCACCATTGTCATCCCATCAATGGCCGATGTTCTTACGAAAATTGACAACAGCACCGTTGCTAATGTGACCACTTACTACGTCTCCGATTTGACCGATTACGAAGCAGCCGAAACAATCCCAATCGGCGTCACGAAGCTCGATATGACCAACATGACCGACGCGAGCGGCCACGCTGGTCAAATCATGAGCCTTGCCCCGCTCTTTGAAAACAACACCAACGAAATCGAACTCGTTTTCAACAACAACGCGATTATCTCCCAGCGTGCTACAACCTTCAATGAAACTGGCGACAAGGGCGCCTTTGAGGACTTAAAGCTCAAGCTCACGAACTTCGACAAGGTAAAATATATTGGCTGGCGTGCTTTCCGCAATGCCACACTCAACAACACCGATATCGCGATTAGCTCCAATCAGACGCTCGGCGGCCACGTATTTGAGGGTTCCAACGTTAAGACGCTTAGCCTCGAAACCGAAGAAATCGGCGAAGCGCTCTGCAAGAACTGCTCTGAGCTCACCAGCGTCACCTTCGGCGACGGCGTCAAAACTCTTTACGGCGGCGTTTTTCAGAATACACCAAAGCTAAAGCAGGCATTCGAATCAAAGAATATAGAAGAAATCGGTGGTGCGGCATTTAAAAATTCCGCAATCACTTCCGCGAGCTTTAACAGCGCCCTAAAGCGCATTCATGCGATGGCTTTCATGAATACCGATCTTGGTAGCCTAGATTTTACCGACATTTCGCCAAGTATCGACATTGCTGCGTTCTATAATGCCGGCCTAAATACAATCAACCTCGGCTCATTAACCTCGCTCGATACTCTCGCCTTCGGCAATAATAATCTTAAAGAAGTCTATTTGCCAAAATCAATCAAGTATGTCGGTGCCGCCATCTTTAATGGCAATCCGATTGAGACGTTTACTGTCGCTTATGACCCTTTGACATTGAGGCAGTATAGCAGTCCAGACTATTACAATGATCACCCATTCCTGCCTACTTTCGTGGGCGCTAGTGTAGGTGGCGGCATTAACTGCGACAACGAATGGATTGGCTACAATGAACGAAATGCTCTTACGAATCTTACTCTACGCAAGTTAAATATCGTGGCGCCGTACGATAGCAACGACACGATTCCTGAGCGCAGAAAAGTTATAGAAAGTTATAGCCTAGCCGCGAAATATCTAGGCGAAGTAAGGAATGTTATTCCTTTTGGTTACTTCCAGGATACTGGCGTATATCTCGACGAAATTAATATCGGCGAAGGCATAGACTATATCGGCGAACAGGCATTTACGGCCAGCTACATCACAATGGGCTACGGTAATAGTGAAGGAACCGAAGTAAACCCAAACGGTATGTCGCCAAGTAAGGTAAACTTCCCTTCAACCCTGCGCGGTATTGATGCGAGGGCATTTATGTGGACACTAAATAACAAGTCTTTGGTTTTTGATAGTCTCCCAACAAGTCTTATTTACATTGGCGATAAGGCGTTCGCTTTTAATCCAAATATGAATATCACGAACTTTGACATGCCAAACTTGAAGTATATCGGCGATAACGCATTCATTGGTGCAAACATTAAAAACATCACTATTCGCGATTCGGTCGAATATGTCGGTTTTCGCGCATTCGTTGGCAACTGGGCGCTCAAAAACCTTACCTTCGATACCGACATCTTCGGCAAGAAAAATAATGCTAACATCATGGGCGGTAGGTTCGGCGAGCTCTTCACCAGCCAGGTTGGTAGAAACTTTGCAATACCATCGCCAATCGTCAGAAACGGCGGCTACCAAGATTCTACCGATCCGCTTAAATACGAAATGTGCATAGATAACATTACCTTTACGGAAAAATCTATCGCCGCCCCGCCTGCCGACCAGGGCATGTATAGGCTCTGTGCTGGCACATTTGATGCTAGCGCCGCAAAATGGACGGTAATTAACTACCATACCTTCTTTGGTAACAGAATCAATGAGGTTAAACTGCCAAACACTGTAACCACAATTAGCGAAAACGCTTTTATGCGTGCAGAAATTACGAAGCCGCTCACGCTCCCTACTAGCTTGAAGAGTATTGGCGTTCGCGCATTCTGGGGCACAGCTGTTTCTGGCGATTACGGGTTGTCCGAAGAAGAAATTGCAAAAATTAAAGCTCCTATTAGCAACTTGCCTAATACGGTAGAGACAATTGGCGAATATGCATTCTACGGAAACAGTGGCTTCACGGCAGACGTCAACTCACCAAACTTAAAGCGCATCGACACTCAGGCATTCTACGGTTCGAACATTCGCGACCTTACGCTATCAAATTCTATCGAACAGCTTGGCTCAGATATCGCACTAAGCACGCCAAAGCTCCGCAATGTCACTATCGACATGAACCTGCACGATACAACAAAGATCACTGGCAGCAACGACTATAGAATTTTCGTAAACAATTTCGGCGACAAGCAGCATAAACTCGGCAAAGTGACGTTTACAGAAAACGCCGGCCAGCCATTCGGCGGCTTTAGTACGTACAATGATGTCTATACCCCAGCCGACGCGCCACGAACTTGTTATAATCCAACTGAATGCGGCAAAGATTTTGCATACTTCTACGGCCTCAATGCAGAGGAAGTCGATTTGTCAGCAACCAACTGGACTGCAATTGCGCCATCTATGTTCCAGACTGCGAAGATCGATGCGCTAAGCTTACCAGCCGGCACAACTTTGATTGGCGACAACGCATTCTATCAGGCAGAGCTTGGCGAGACTAGCTTGCCAACCGCACTACAAACGATTGACGAAGAAGCATTCCAGGAGGCAAAGGTTACGATTAACGAGTTCCCTGAAAGCTTAAGGACGATTAATCGCTCCGCATTCTTCGGTACGGATATTACTGACGACTTAAAGATTCATGGCGGCATTCAATATATCGGCAAGGATGCATTCAACGCCGGCGATGCAGATGTTTACTACGAGAAGATTACGCTCGATCCAGACCTGACTTACGCAAAGACAGCCGACCAGCCAATCTTCGTAGTATTCTACGGCGCAGAAGTCGACAAAATGACGATTAATTCTGCCGACCTCCCTGCTCTCCATGCAGACGATGGCATCCCAGAATTCCATGGCATGACGATGCAGGAAGTTGAGATTACGGCGCTTCCAGCAATCTCGAAGAACGCATTCGAAGATTGTTCGAGACTTAAGAAAGTCGACGCAAGCAAGGACACCGCACTCCGCTTAATTAATGACGAAGCCTTCATTAATGACGTCGTGCTCGACGAAATTTATTTCGCACCAGCGTTAAAGAACGAGACTGTTGTACTCGGCAAGCGTCCATTCAAGAAGACCGCATTCACTTCGATTGGTGGCGCAGGCAGCGACTTTAATTTGAGCGCAGCAAAGTTTGACGGCGCAGCAGGCTACGCATTTAGCGGCATGTCAAAAGTTAAGAGTATCAACGTAATCAGCACCTTCAGCAACGGCACCGTGCCAGAAGCAACCTTCTTCAACGATGCGGAAGTTGAGACGGCGGAAGTAGCATTTGGAATTACTAGAATCGATAACGGCGCATTCGCGAACGACAACAAGTTGAAGAGCATCTTCATTTGGGGCGATACGGAAGTACGCGACAATAAGCTACCTGGCTTTACCGGCAATACTGGCGGTAGCGGTGGCGACAATTCCGACGAACCAAGCATGGGCCCAACCATTCCAGAAGGCACCGACATTTATGCATACTCGACTTGGGGTGCAGAACCATATGCAAGCTCGACTGCACGCGATAACTTCGAAGGCGAATTCTATCCACTCGACGAGGTGCTCTACATTGAAGCAAACGATCCAGACATTCTAATTGGCAAAGACAGCAATGACTTCGACAAATCTGAAATCGTAGTTTACGCACTACGCCGCGATGGCGTCGTGCTCGAATCAACTACCTGGGGCCAGTTCTCCGGCAGAACATTTACTCGCGCAAATGCGCCAGTAAGCTTCAGCAACGTCGACGAAAGTACGGCCTTTGGCGTCATTCATGATACGCCAGTCGCACTAAATACCCTCGACTACAGCAACGAAAACTTCGCAAATATCGACGGTCAGCTCGTCGCTGACTCCAGCAGACCAAGCGGCTACCGCATTGACGTCAATTACCGCGACGCCTACACAAATCATCCTTCTAGCGACGATATCGAGCCACGTGCAGAGGGCGAAGGCGGCAGCCACCCTATCCCAGGCTTGCCAGTCACACGCGATGAGCTAATCGTCTATCTTGCAGTATTCACTTTGAGCGCTATTGGCCTGGTTGCTTGGAGCGTCAACCGCTTAGCTAAACGCCAATAATAGTGCGCTATAATGGAGCTATGAATGAGCTTCTAGTTAACCGAGTTTATCAACATTTTAAGGGTGACAAGTATCTAGTTGTCGACATCGCGATTCATTCTGAGACCGGTGAAGAAATGGTGATTTACCGCCAGCTCTACGGCGATGGCAAATTATACGCACGCCCGAAAGAAATGTTTTTGAGCGAAGTTGACCACAAGAAGTATCCAGACGTAAAACAAAAATACCGTTTTGAATTGCAAGAAATAAGGAGTGTGGCAAAATGAAAGTATTTGAGAAGAAGTGTCCAAACTGTGGCGGGAATCTAGATTTTAAGTTCGGCGAACGCGACGTGACCTGCGGCAGCTGCCGTCGCAAATACGCGGTCGAATACGGCGTCGACGATTTGTCTCAGCTCTCCGAAAAAGCGATGGAAGCTTTGAAGTCGGCAGACATCACACTGCGTCCAGTGCGCAGAATGATTGTATTAATCATAGCAATCTTTATTGGTATTTCCGTGCTTGCAACAATTATCTCGATTATTTCGATGAATAATTCGCGCGCAGAGTTTGAGCGCAAGAAACAGGAAACTCAGTTGGAGTTCGAGCAACAATCGCAGAAGATGCTCGATCAGGTTTGGTAATGAGCGTCGAAAATGAAAAGACTTTAGCCGTCTACGATAAGACGGCGCAGACTTACTTAGACAATACGATTGCGCACGATGAGATGCGCCCAGAGCATGCGCGCGAAAAACGCGAGAAGTTGGCCGAGAAAATTCGCGAGGCTTTTGCGAGCCTGCCGACCGGCGCGAAGGTGCTAGAAATCGGCGCAGCAGACGGCGACAATTCGAAGATTTTAGAATCGCTAGGCTATGACGTGACGGCTTCGGACGTGGCGCCAGCGTTTATTGCGGCTTGCGAGAAGCAAGGCTTAAAGACGATTAAATTCAATGTTTTAAAAGACGAGTTCCCTGCAGATCTTAGCGGCGTATTTTGTTGGCGTGTGTTTGTACATTTTACGCGCGAAGACATCGCGGAAGCATTAAAACGTATCTACGCAGCGCTCAATGACGGCGGACGTTTTATGTTTAACGTGATTGACCGCGCGACACATGATTGTGACGCCGAGATGAAGGATTTCGCTGGCGAGTATAAGATGAATGCCGAGCGTTATTACGCATACTACACGAAGGAAGCGATCAAAGAATTGATTGCTGAGACGGATTTTAAAATCGTAAAAGATTGGCACGAAAACGGCGGTCATAATGACTGGTGGTGCTTTGTATTGGAGAAATAATGAAACCGAGTGCAGAAATTCAGAAGTATATTGAGACGGAAATTATCCCGCAATACGCCAAGCTGGGCGGTCACACGGGCGAGCATATAGACTGGGTGATTACGCGTAGCTTGCGCTTTGCCGAGCAGGCGCCGGGTGTAAATATCGACATGGTTTACATTATCGCAGCATACCACGATTTAGGCCGTTTGATTGATAACGAAACACATAATTTCGAGTCGGCAAAAATGATGCGCAAAGACGAGTTTCTGAAGGCGCACTTCTCTACTGAAGAAATCGAGACGATGGCGCAGGCAGTCGAAGATCACCGCGCATCACTCGGTCGCGAGCCGCGCAGCGTTTATGGCAAGATTGTTTCGACGGCCGACCGCGATAATGATTTTGAGAAGATGCTGAGCCGCGTCTATGACTATACAAAGCATATCCATCCAGAAATGACCGAAGAACAGATTCTAGAAGAAGCACGTATTCATTTGCGCGAAAAATACTCCACAGACGGCTACGCGACGAAGACGATTTACTTTGACGATCCGGACTTTAAAGGCACGCTCGTAAAAGTCGAGGAAGCGACGCGCGATTTAGAGACTTTCTCAAAAGTCATGCGCGAACACAACGCGAAACGCAGCAATTAAAAATACCGCCTGATCGGCGGTATTTTTAATTAGTCTTCGTCTTCAGATTCAAGATCTTTGTCGATGCCTTTCGGTGAGCGTTCGCCACGCGACTGACGACCCTGGCCTGGCATTTGCTGCTGCATTTGCGGAGCATTGTTGCCCTGCATTTGTGGCATTTGTGGCTGATTTGGATGACCACTCGCCAACATGAAAGCGACGAATGCGATGACCGTAATTACGGCGCCAACCAAGAGGCCGATTAGGAAGCTAACCGCTTTGCCTTTGCACTGGCATTCTGGTTTGACAATGAGCGTTTTTTCTTCTTCTTTCATTATGCTCTCCTATTTAATGTCGAGCATATTATAGAAGGTAAGCCTTGAATATAACTGAAAATTAGAAGTGTTTCTTTGACCAAGAGCGCTTGTGGCATTTTGGGCATTTGAGATAACGCGTAGTGCCCATATGCATAGCGCGAGCAGCCTGGCCATAGGTCGGCGTAAATTCGTGCTTACAGTGCTTGCAAGTATAGTGACCGAGATCGACTTCGATACGGAAGGCGAAGTATAAAGTAATGAAGAGGACTAGCGTAGCAAGAACTAAGATGAGGATGGGCCAGAAATCTTCCTTATGCATGCAGCGCGCAGTAATGCCAACGACAGCAAAGTATAGCAACGTTGCGCCAACTGCAGTAATATTCATGTGCACAAATGTACGCTTGTTGGCAATTTCTTGGCGCTTTGCCATTTCAATTAATAACTGTTCTGCTTTCTTTTCAGCATCTTTCATATCTACCTTCTCGCCATTGAATAAATCGTTAATAGAAATTTTGAGCAGCTTGCAGAGCTCAGCCATGTGACCGGAATCAGGCAAGCAAATACCACGCTCCCATTTGGAAACGGAGCGATTAGAGACGTCGAGCGCTTCAGCTAGGCTCTCCTGGGTATAGTTATTTTCCTGGCGTTTCTGGGCGATGAATTTGCCGATTTTACGTAGGTCCATAATTGTCCTTTGGTTAAATTTTACCTTATTTTACGGGTGGAGGCAGGAAAAGACCACAAACTGTAGGTAGAATCTTTTATAATTGTGACATGAGCCCACAAGCTAAACGAATTATCGAGCATATACGCAGCGAATATGGCGCGGAGCCAGAGTTTTTATGGCCGGAGCAAACGCCAGACGCATGTGTGTTTCGACATGCCCACAACCGAAAATGGTTCGGGATTATTATGGCCGTTGCGGGCGTGAAGTTGGGGCTAAAAACAGATGAGAAGGTTTGTATTATTGATCTGAAATTTGATAAGAATCACGCTGGATTTCGCCGAGAATACGCCCGGGATTTATCCGGGTTATCATATGAATAAAATGAATTGGATTACGATTGTGCTAGATGAGTCGGTGGATGATGAGACGGCGTTTGAGCTAGTTAGGAAGAGTTATTTGCTGACGGATTAGAACATTTATCGTCAATCCAACAATAACGAAAAAAATAATATAATAGAATCAAACAAAATATAGGAGAGTTCAATGATTAAACCGGATGCATGCCCAGTGCTTGAATTCATAAACAATATTAATCGCACATTCATTATTCCTGTTTATCAACGTAATTATTCTTGGAAAACTGAGCACTGCGAAAAGCTCTTCGACGACTTAATGGAGTCCCATCGCAGCGGCAAAGTACATTACTTCGGCAATGTAGTCTTCTATGCATCCTATACTGACTACACTACTGGATATGCTGAATTAACTCTCATTGATGGACAACAACGCATTACGACAGTCATGCTTCTCCTAGCAGCAATCCGCGATGTCTTCCACGACGACAATATTACCGAAACATATCTCATTAATAATCGCGGACGCGAAAAGAACCGCGTCAAGCTGAAGCAGATCGAGACCGATCGTGGAATATATGAATCAATTATTACTGGCACATTCGATGAAAAGTCCGACTCAAATGCTGGCAGAAACTATAAGACTTTCAAAAAATTGATCGTCGATTCCGGCATAGATGAAGCTGGCCTGCTAGCCGCCATACGTAATCTTGAAATCGTCGCATTAGACTTAAAGCTCAACGAGAACGGCGAGCGCGCAGAGTCGCCGCAGGTTATTTTCGAGAGCATTAACGCAACAGGTAAAAAGCTCTCAACGGCAGATCTTATTCGCAACTACTTATTAATGGGTATCAGCGACGCCGAACAGGAACGTTATTACAGCGATTATTGGCTGAAGATCGAACTTTCCGTAGGAAATGACTTTATTAGCGACTTCATTAATAAGTACCTTATTATGAAGATCGGCGATAGCGTCTATAAGGACTCCGAATATAAAACATTCAAGAAATATCTTAAAAAAGAGGGGCTCAGCGAAGCCGATACGCTACGCGACTTGTTGAGATATTCTAGGTATTATTCCTGGATTCAGCATCCAGAAAATGCAAACGAGTTCGATAGTAATAAATCGGAAATGAATAAGCGTATTACTACGCCAGAGCGTCTTCAGGATCTTAAAGAGCTTAATACTTCTTCCCTGGCTCCGCTGATCTTGTTCTTGCTCGAGAAAGCTGATAACCCAAACGTCAATTTCAGTAAAGACCAGCTTAATGATGCGCTATTCGCCCTCGAGTCATGGGCATTCCGTACTCGTATCACTGGTTGCCTTACTAGCGGTGCATTCAATACTATCAGCTCTACGAGTATCTTAAACATTTTGAAACGTTCTGATAATTCCGATTACGACAGACAGATAGTATACATTCTCTCCAACTACCGCACGCAGGACATCTGGCCAAACGACGCGGACTTCGCAGAATCATTCAAGCGCTATAACTTCTATAAGACCTATAAAAACTACGTCCAGCGTAAGCTTGAGCGCTCAATCTCGAACGAAAAACATAACTGGAAACCAGATTCAATTGAGCATATTATGCCAGAGACTCTCAATCCAGAATGGAAAAATAGGCTCGGAGAAAACTATGCAGATATTCACGGCGAATACCTTCATACTATCGGCAACCTCGCGCCACTAAATATGACCGACCAGATCATCAATTCTAATGATGTATTCGAGAATAAGCAGCCACAATATGAGAAAGCCGACTGGTACCTCACTAGGAGCATTAAGCAATTCGCTGGGGACTGCGAAGATTGGGGCGTCGAGCAGATTAATACTCGTGCAGACAAGCTAGCTAGCGAGGCAATTAAAATCTGGCGTGGCCCAGAAAAGCGTATTGACCCTATCGAAGCAGACGTCAGAAAGAAAGATGATGATTATAGAAAAATCTCCGCAGACGGTCGCGCATGTAATACTATATTTAAGATCAGCTGGGGCAGCTTCGAAACGAAAGATGGTTTTATCGTTACCTCAATCGACGCAAGAATGCGCATTGAAATGATTAACGATAAGCCACACTTTATCGTTATGGCCGGTTCGACAATTTTTCCATATCGCGAAGCAGGCAAACAGATTCAGAGCCAAGAAGCAGCCATTAGAAAAAGCGGTTGGCATGACGAAATAACCTTAGAGGAAGATATCAGCGTATTCACTTCTCCATCCGGAGCATCTAATTTCGTAACTGGCGGCTCATCTAATGGTTGGGATTGGTGGAAGACTGATGACGGCGAAAGCTTAGATGAAGTTGTAGCGTCTGATGTAGAAAATAGTTATAGCCAAGAAGTTTAGTAATTATAGCTAGCTGCCTATAAATATGCTTTTGAGCTTGTCGAGAATCTTTCGCCTTTTATTCTCTATTTGAACTTGCGCTTTAAATATCTCCTCTGCCGGCCTTACAACAGTCAGTTTATGTTGCGCCCTGGAGCAAGAGACATAAAACAATTCCTTTTCTTTCTCATTGAATTCATCAATCACGATACAGGCATCAAACTCTAGCCCCTTAGCAACATAAACTGGGTATGCATAGACTGCTTCATTATTGACCAAGCCGGAGACGGATTGAGCCGTATCATATTCTTTTGTTATAATACCGATTCTTGCATAGCCCGCGTCTATATACGATCCGATAATACGCTCCAGGTCAGAGCCGAGATCACGAGAAGACAAAAGCTCAACTTCTTCGCCCTGGCTAGCACGCACCGGCTCAACATTTTTAATGCCTACAATCTTATTGCAGTACTTGACGATTTCCGGGCTAGAACGATACGCTTTATTCATTTCAAAATATGCTGCATCTTTAAGTAAAGTCTGGAGCGTGCGATGCTTATGATATGGATTAATATTCTGATTAATGTCGCCAAGAATAGTAAAAGTAGCCATTGGATATAGAAGCTTCAAATAGCGGATGTATGGCTCTGTATAATCTTGCGCCTCATCAATAACAATCTGCTTCACCCGAGTATTACTCATCTTCTTGCCATTCACCTGGTCAACCAAGAACTTGAGAATAGATACATAAATTACATTCTCGTAGCTATATTCATTAATCGTCTCTTCGCCACTAATTTCTTCAAAATATTGTTTAGCAGTCTTGCGAAGCCTTACGTCTTTTTTGCTGTCTTTTTGGATCCTAAAGACAAAGGTTTCATTATCTTCGCGAATAGCGTTAAATATCTCAGTATACTCCCTGGCAACGGACGGCAAGCGTCTATTAAGCTCATTCAGCACGCCATTCGTTAAATCTAGCTTTTCCTTTTTATCATGGAGCTCCGATTCATATTTACGCTTATCCTTATTAGCGTTTTTGATTGCTTCTTCGTCTTTCTCTTTTTCAGCTTCCCTGAGCCTTTCTTTGCTTGCTGCCAAACTGCGCTCAGACTCCTCTATCATTAGAGTAATACTAGCCTTTGAATTCTCGTAGGCTGCTATATCTTTCTTTAACGCAAGCTTTTCGTCGCGAGCCTCAATATACTCTTTACGCATTCTCTCCGCCTTACGAATGCCACGACAAACCTGATAGAATTTTTGCTCAAATGTCAGCTTAAACTTTTCCGCCACGCCCTCATTCGTCTCACCGCGATAGTATCTTTCAACAAAAGCACTGAGAGATTCTGGCTTTTTTGATCCACGCAAACATAACAATGAGTCGAATGACTTAATCGGAATATCGACTTCGCCAAGCTCCGGCAAAACATTAGAAACATATTCGGAGAAGGTATCGTTCGGAGAAACAAATATAATTCCACCGTCGCGAAGATCCTGGTTCTGATATAAAAGATAGGCGATCCTATGCAAGGCTACTGCCGTCTTACCGGAACCAGCGACGCCCTGAATAATGATATTATCGTCCGCAGTATACCTAATTATTTCATTCTGCTCAGGCTGGATCGTTTCGACGATTTCCGTCATATGGTCACCAGAATTGCTGCGGAGTTTCTTTTGCAAGATAGCGTCAGATAAATCTTCCATTCCAGAGTCGCCGGGGCGAGCAGCATACGAGATTTCTTTAATCTGGCTATTCTTTATATCAAAACGCGCAGTAAGTGCAAGATTGCCGTATATATCTTCTAGATTGCCATTTTTGAATTTAATATTATTAGCCGGCGTATGATACTTATAATAAACATCCGCAATCGGAGCACGCCAATCGATATAGCTTACATTCTCATGCTCAGGAAGAAGCAGATTTAGGCCGGTCTTCGAAATATAGTATGTTTTCTTTCCTCTATCGAGACGTTCGAAATCGAACCTACCAAAAAATGGTTTTTGTTGCGTTTCGCCTATCTGCTCATTCTTTTGAGTAGTCTCTATTATTTGCTCCGAAAGACTAACATATTCTTTCTTTAGATCATATTTGTCACTAGCCGTAGCGGTACTAATGACGCCCCTCAATTCTTCTTGGTCTTTTTTGATTTTTTTGATTTTATCTCTGCCGTCCGAGACAATCTCATCCAAAAACTTCTCAACAAGAGCGTAGTGCATTTTCTCGCTTTTCTCATTAAGAACGCCGTGAACTATCTTTGGCCACGCATAATATCTCTCAGAAATAGTTTTCTTCTCTATTGGCCGAGTTTTTGTGCGTGTCTTATTAGAAATCTCAGAGCGAATTTCATCACACCAAGAAATAAAGTCATCAGAATAGGTACGGCTCATCAGTTTTTCGTCTAGATATTTCAGCGCAACCGAAGGCTCGCGGTGCACTATCTCACTCGAAATATACTGTTTTAGTCTTTCCTCGTTCGGGCTTAAACTACTCCCCATACTCTATCCCCTATTTTCGCCAATTTTATAATATTTTTTGCTCTTTGTCAATACTATCATGACGAAATTGCCTCCAAAAAGATATTCAGCTCTTCTTTTTTGAAGGAACGAAATATTCGCTTAAGTAATTGATTGTGGCGTTTTAAGTATTTATCCGCTAGCTGTTCGTCATGCTGCCGAGTGGCTCGATAGCGTAGCTCCAAATATAAACACTCCATTGCGATCGACGTCGTGCGCTCTTTCGGATCCTCGATTTTCGCTAAGTCTATTCCGGTCAAGCACTTTCCGCAAGTCATACCATCCACATAATCATTTAGCGCAACTAAACATAACTTTACGCGATGCTCATCAGAAAGATTATTAAAACGCTGGTCGTCCGCAACGAGAGCCCTGGCAATGTCAAACATTTCTTCGACGCTGAATTTCATCTCATATAGCTGAATTCTTCTTTCATCGCTAGACATTTAAGCCTCCTTTGCGTAGCTTGGCTGATAGATCAATTTTTGCTCCGCTCTTTCAATAGCCCACTCCCGAGCAAGTAATTCTTTACTGCATGGCAAGAACGTAGATCCAAGCGCCAATAATTGCCAAGTTCTTTGATCGGCCATACATCTACGATCCTCTGCATAAAAATCGATTTTATACTTTTCTAGTAGTGCTAGGAATTCATTATGGAGATCGGGGATATTCAAGCAGCGCATAAAAGACTTATAAACTCTTAAAGGTTCGATATTTTTATGACTGTTATTATGATCGCTTATAATACTGAATAAATTCTCAACTATCTCAAGCAGGCGGCTTTTAGATATATTTCCTCTAAGATACTCCGAGACGGTATGTCCGCTATGGACGCCTTTATGGCAGGTGTCGCAAAGGCAGACGCAGCGCTGAAATATAGCAATCCCCTCAAAATAGTTGTATGAGTATAGCTCATGGACCTGAGGCTCACGAGGCCATAACTGCATGCCGCATGCTTCACATTTATACCGAGCAGTCTTTAGACAAGACTGGCGTATATTCTTCCAGGCTTCTTCGCCGTACAAGTTTCTCGGCGCAAGCCTATATAGCGGCTCGGGAATATTCGGCATAGTCAATAGCAATGCCCCGGTAGAGTCTCTAGGAATTTCCCATTTAGTAATTTTCTTAATTTGTTTGTTTACTCCGATTTTAGATAAATCAATAGGTGTCATATTATTACTCCTTTTTTACTATTACGCCCGAACACTTTTTGAGTGTTCAAAAAATGAGTCTCGCTCATTCGGCTAATGATCGTTAAATTATTTAATTCTGCCCATCCTTATGCAGAATACTAGCACATAGTATTACATTATGCAACTATTTTTTCACGCTTATGCTTATAATACATATCGGGAGTCTCGTTAAGTATGTCATTTTGCCTTCATTGCCTATCGGCGTCTATAAATGTCATTATTACCGTTTTGTTACCTGTTGTATTCGAATGTTATAACGATATAGCGGAGCCATGCAATGTGACAGTAGGAACGAACAGTGCGACGGAACAATGGCAACGGACGGTGAAACGGAACAGTGCAACGGAACAGCGAATTTTTCACGTACAGAACGATAGGAACGGACGGTGAAACGGAACAATGGCAACGGACGGTGAAACGGAACAGTGCAACGGAACAGCGAAACGGAACAATGGCAAGAACCGAACACATAAACAGTATGCATGGACAATGTGGCGAGATTGGGCGAGCATCCATGGCGCACATGACGAGCGGAGGGCAAGAAATTGCTAAAAAGAACAAATATGACAGATGTTCTGAAAATATTTATCGTTTTTGTCTTGGCTTAGACGATCATATTTCATGATCATAGAAAAAAGTATTGACATTTGTTTTTAAATTTGCTACACTGATTGTAATTAACGGGAGAAAACCTCAATGGATAACAAATCTAAAAGAGGTGGGCAAGAAGTAGCATTACCAGATGCTGCAAATCTTTTCTACGCCCTTAGAAGCATGGGCTACGAAAATACGGCGGCAGTTGCCGACCTTATCGATAACTCTATTGACGCAAAAGCTAATACTATCCGTATTACTATTGACGAAGATTTGAGTAAAATTTATATCGCCGATAATGGCGTCGGCATGTCCGAAGATACACTTAGGACATCCATTCGTCTCGGCGGTAAGAAAGACCATAGCGATAGATCGGATTTAGGTAAATATGGTCTAGGTCTTATTACGGCGTCTATTTCTATGGGACGCTCTATTCGCATTATTACTAAACATAATAACGAATACCACTCTGCAGTGCTCGACTGTGATGAAATTTCTAGGGCTAACGATTTCGTAGTCAATATCTATGAGTCTACTGCTGCCGAAATTCAAAGCTTTGACTTCCGTACAGACAAAGCAACAAGCGGTACCGTATTAATTATTGACAAATGCGACAAGTTGCAATTTACAAAGTATGACGATTTCGCTCGTAACCTTAGCTCGAAAATTGCCCAAACATTCCGCGTCTACTTACGCAATAATAACCATATCTTTGTCAACGATCATGACATCGAAAAGAATGATGTCATGCTCCTAGAAAGAGGTGCAAAGACTCTTGTCGACGCAGATATCGACATAAAAAACCCAAATGGTCAAGGCGGCACAATGCATGTCCTCGCCGTTGAGGCCCCTGATTTTGGCAGCAAGATCAACTCAAGCCTACGCCTTAGTATCCCTGGTCAAGGTTTCTATATTTTAAGAAACAATCGTGAGATTGCCGCAGCGCTAGAATTCCCTGAAGTTTTTAAAAAGCATGGCGATTTCAACCTTTTGAGAATCGAGTTAAACTTTGGCCCAGACCTCGACGATTTGATGGGCGTCAACCTCAAGAAGCACGAAATCGCACCTTCTCAGGAAGTTTTATCTAAATTAAAGGACCTACTTAGTGAAGAAATCGATGCCGTGCGCGCTAGAGCAAAGAAAAAGCAGGCCGAAGGCAAGAATAAGAAAAACCCATTTAAGCCGGCAGCACCCATCACTACTCCGCCTACCCCGAAGGTAGACGGCGGATCTGTGACTCCTTCAGAAAAAATTACTCCTCCTGCAGAGCCCGAACTCATTGCTCCTTCCGATAAACCCGAAGATTATGAATTCGTATTCTCAGTTTGCGCCGGCAGCGCAAGCGAGCAACTTTTTAAACTTCTTGTTACCGGAAAAACTATCGTTATTAGGTATAACATTAAGAGCGATTTCTATGCGAAGAGCCTTCTCTCTGATAGCTCAATCCCTAGATATGAACTAGATAAGTTCATCATAAATGCAATTAAGTCTTTCATGAGGGTCGCTGGTCGCGCTCAGCTCGAACGCTTCGCAGACGAACTAGCTCGTAGCTTCGAAGAAAAGGAGTAAGCCATGGGTTTGGGGTTAGATACTAGCGTAAAGGCACTTGGCTTCTCTACGAGAACCGCTAATACTCTTTGCAGGCATAATGTCTATACTGCAAGAGAGTTAATTAATCTATCTACGATGGATTTGGCCACCATGCCTGGCATGGGTATAACGGGCCTAGAAGAAATCCAAAGCTTTTATGATCGCCTATCTGACAATGACGCCAGTATCGACTCAATCAGTGAGGTTTCGTACTCGCTAGGCGATTACTGGAAGATGATCCAGACAGATGAACGCAATCGAGAGATTTTGGTTGACTTCTATAACCATCCAAAAACCACAATCGGCTCCCTGAGCGAAAAATTCGGTATCACTAGACAACGCATCGACCAGATCATCGCTAAGGGCACAAAGCGTATTGCGGAAGCATATACTAATGGTATAATCGATGAAACTATTACTTCCGAGCTTAGCGTCGCAGCCGCAAAAAAGACTGAAATTAACCTAATTAGTATTAAAGACAGTCTATTTAGCGGCGCCGGCATTGCGCGTTTAATTTCCGATATCGATCCTGCATTCAAGGTTTATAAAGGTGCAAAAATTAATGGTGAATGGCTTGTTTATTCCGATGACAATGTCTCAGAAATTATCGACTTGATCGTATATGACTTGCGTTACAATTCATATCCGTTCAAAATCTCAGAACTGCTAGAACGCTACCCCATCAATATCGATATGCTCATGAGTATAAAAGGTATTATCGAAAAAGAAGGTTATGTCACTCATGAGAAAAATAAAAAAGCAAACGGAACAGACCGTAGACAAATAATCGAAGATTATCTGGACGAAATTGGTCGCCCCGCTACGATTGTGGAATTAGAGAAAAATACAGCTCTAACACTCAATCAGATTAAAGGTGCTCTGATGGACAAACATATCTTCGTGAATGTTGAAAAAAGCACTTACGACCTAGCCAACCGCGATTATAAAGACGCAACTCTTGGCGAATTGGCGATTAATTTGCTAGTTGCAGCCGGTCAGGCTATTAAGATTGATCATGTAATAAAATATATCAAGCAATACAAACCAATCGACGCGGCGTCAATTATAGCTGAACTCATAAACGTCGACGGTATTTATTGCCATGACGATTATTGTTTGCTCGCAGACTGGAGCTTAGATAAGATCGTCGTAAAAGCTCGCGATAAATACACAGTATCGCTAGAAGACGCAATATTAGATATCTTTAATAAATCCGATCAAAATGAAGTATTAGACTTCGAAGCGGTCGCAGAGCGCATGGAGCAATACGGCGACGCCGTATCTAAAAACCCTAACTCAATCAAGGGGACTCTGGCACGTCTCGCAAATAAAAACTTGATTATTCGCGTCGGCGGCGATGGTTCGGGATGCTATGCGAAATCAAGCAAAACCATCGACTTAGATCTTGAGAAGAAAATGGAACTAGGCAAGTTTATCAATCGCAATCTCGGCAAACAAATAGAGATTCGCTATAAAACTCAACGCGTCAATAGCGATAAAAGATGGCGTGCCGTCACGGTAAAAGGACAGGACGCGCGCTATCTATATACAGACCATCCTGCCGGTTACTGCATTAAATATCTAAAGGAAAGGATCGTCGAGTATCGCGACGGAACTAGCAATAGTGAGGAACAGGACACTTCCCTGCTCCAAAGCCCGCGCGTAATTGATAGCATTTCTCAATTAAAAGTTGGCCATATCTATTCCAATAAAGATCTTATGTCCATATTCAAGGTGTCTGGTCAGATGGGTATGCGCAGATCACTCAAAACCAATAGTTTAGTCTTAATTGCAAAACATAGACCAGATAATCCATATGACGATAAATGGGATGGTGACGTCTTAAACTATACAGGCATGGGTTTACGTGGCGCGCAATCGATTAATTATATGCAGAATAAAACACTCGCTGAATCCGAGACGAATGGCGTAAATGTATATCTATTCGAGTCGTATGCCGACAACGAATACTTTTATCGTGGAGTTGTAGAGTTGGCCGGCAAGCCATTCTATGTTCCGGAGAAAGATGAGGATGGAACCGTAAGGACGGTCCTAAAGTTCCCAATCAGGCTGAAGGAGGAACAAAAATGAGCGTAGCTAGCAAAATCGTGGGCACCGCAATTACTTTAAGCTGCGGTACCTTTATAGTATCCGGTATAGTATCAGCAAACACAATTACTACTGAAACTGAGGTCGTCGACGAAGTAGTACCATTTAGCACAGAGACGCAGTATGACAATACTCTTCGCGAAGGGATAGAAAAAGTAGTCCAAGAAGGCAAAGACGGCAAGAAAAAAGTCACCTATACAATAACAAATAAGGGTGGAAAGTTTTTCAAGAAAACCGTTAAAAGCCAGGATATTATTGAAGCGTCTGTTTCTAAAAAGATAATTGTCGGAACTAAAAAATATTACACCTGTAGTAACGGTACGGAATATGATTCTATTGAGGCCAAGAATGAGTGCGAAAACCGTATTTCATGGGAAGCCCAGAAGAATAAGTCTTTGCAGGAATGCAATGCGGATCCAGAAAAGTTCGACTGTTGGTATGATGCGTATCCAGGAACAACACTACACTGGAGCTATTATATTCAAAATAACAGCCCCCAATACAGATCCGGAGCAGTATGCAGAGATGGATGGGTTAGCAGCGCCACCGGAAGAGGCGCATGCTCACATCATGGCGGCGTAAGTTATTGGTTTTGATAATATTCAAGAGATTATTAAGTGTTAGCCTGTAGTAAAATTATTATAAGAGGATCATAAATAGTTCAAAAAAATGGAGGATGTGCTTTGAATAGTAATATCAAAAACCTTGAGAAAACTCTCTGGGCGGCTGCCGATAAAATGCGTGGTGGCGTTTCCGTGACCAATTACAAGTACCTTATTCTTGGACTTATCTTCTTAAAATATATTTCTGATTCTTTTGATGAGCGTTACTCCGTTCTTAAAGCTGAAGGCTATGGCCTCGAAGAAGATCGTGACGCCTATGCTGAAGAGAATGTATTCTTCGTACCGGAAAACGCACGCTGGCAATATCTTGTAGATCACGCCAAAGATTACAATATCGGCGAAATCCTAGATAAAGCCTTAGATTCTATCGAGAAAGAAAACCCAACACTCAAGGGTGTATTATTCAAAGTCTACAACGATCCGGACAACCGCAACGTTAATTTGGGTGAGATTATCGATCTATTTACAAACATCAAAGTTGGCACCAAAGAAGCAGTAGAAAAAGATCTTCTTGGCCGTATCTATGAATACTTCCTCGGAGAGTTTGCCGCAAACGAACTTCAGAAAGGCGGCGAATTTTATACTCCTGCCTGTCTTGTACGTACTATGGTTGAGATTATTGAGCCATACGAGGGCCGCGTCTACGATCCTGCCTGCGGTTCTGGCGGTATGTTTGTCCAATCGTTGAAGTTTATTCAACGCCACCAAGGCAACGTTCACAATCTTTCGATCTATGGTCAGGAGAAGAACCCTACAACTTGGAAGCTAGCAAAAATGAACCTTGCGATTCGTTCTATCGATGGAAACCTTGGCAAGTTTGCTGCAGATACCTTTACTGAAGATTTACACAAAGACCTCAAAGCTGATTTTGTAATGGCTAATCCACCATTTAACCTTTCAGACTGGGGTCAGGAAAAACTCTTAAACGATTACCGCTGGAAATACGGCACTCCACCAAAAGGCAATGCAAACTATGCTTGGATTGAACATATGGTATCTAAATTGTCTCAAGACGGTAAAGCGGCAATTATTCTAGCAAATGGCTCTCTTTCCGCCGGCGGCCAAGAAGCTGAAATTCGTAAGAAACTTATCGAAGCCGACCTCGTAGACTGTATCCTTTCCATGCCAACCAATCTCTTCTATACCGTAACAGTTCCTTGCTCAATTTGGATTCTAAATCGTAACAAGAAGCAAAAAGGCCATACGCTCTTCATTAGCGCAAACGATATGGGCGCAATGGTTACGCGTAAGCTTCGCGAACTTTCCGAAGATGACATCATGAAGATCGCGAATACTTATCATACCTATGCGAACGACGATAATTATGAAGATACAGCTGGTTTTTGTAAAAAGTCTTCACTTGATGACATTAAGGCAAACGACTACGTTTTGACGCCTGGACGATATGTTGGGATTAAAAAAACAGAAGATAACGGCGAGCCATTTGAAGAAAGGATGAAAAGGCTAACTTCTGAACTTTCCGAGCAAATGAAAAAGTCTGCCGAATTAGATACTGAAATTAAAAAAGTTTTAGGCGAGATTGGATATGAAGTATAAACTCTCTGAAATTAGCCGAATAGTTACTGGTAAAACTCCATCTACAAAGAATAAAACTTCTTTTTCAGAAGAACCAGATAAATATCTTTTTGTTACCCCTAGGGATATGAATGGCTCAGAAAAGACGATTAAAAAAACCGAGAGATATTTAACAGACGAAGTAACTAATACATTTAAAAACCTAGTCATCAATGACAAAAGTATCTGTGTAAGCTGTATCGGAACAATTGGTAAAGTATTTATGCCTTCGGGTCCGGCCATAACAAACCAACAGATTAACTCGATAACGGAAATAAAGAATTTCGTTTTACCGGATTATCTATACTACTATCTGACAATTCATCAAAAAGATATAGAAAACCTCGCTGGCGGAACAACTATGCCGATTGTCAATAAAACATCTTTCGAACAACTAGAAGTAGAAATACCAGATTTAGAAACTCAGGAAAAAATCGTCCGCATTCTCTCTGCTCTCGATCAAAAAATCGAGCTCAATAATCTGCAAAATAGTACATTATTTGATAGTATAAGGTCGATTTTTAGGAATAAATATTACCAAAAAGGAAATGATTGTTCTTTGTCTGATTATATTCTGACCGAAGTAAATGGAGACTGGGGGAAAGACAAAAAAGAAGATGGAACTAAAGAGGCATACTGCATAAGAGGAGCCGATATTCCTGATATGGAATATGGAAATAAAGGAAATGCTCCACGTAGGTATATTCTAGAAAAACGACTTGAGAAAAAATCACTTTTTGCAGACGATATCATAATCGAAATTTCAGGCGGAAGCCCAACACAATCTACTGGAAGAACGGCATATATAACTAAAAAAATCCTCAGTATGTATGACACGCGACTTTTGTGTACGAATTTTTGTAAGGCGATAAAAGTAAAAGATAAAGTCTTTGCGCCATTTGTATATATGTATTTAAAATTACTATACGAAGATGGTGTAATGTTTAATTGGGAGAATGGCACGACGGGAATAAAAAACCTTGCGTTAAGTAGTCTTCTATCAAATATGAAAGTACAATCGTTGAATAAGGATGAGGCTAGAAGGTTTTATGACCTATTTCATTCGGTTATCGATAAGATCTCTGGTAATTCGGCTGAAAATATTATTCTTGCTCAAATACGCGATACTCTCCTACCTAAACTTTTGTCTGGTGAGATAAAGCCAAATGGAGCTGTCTAGAGAAAATGGACGGGAAGCTTTTTTCTGACCATATAGATTTGAGTAGTAAAGAGTGCTACGAGTGTGATTTTCTGATGATCTCATCTTTGTATAAAGAAGAGTTGAAAGATCAGGAGCTCGAGCAAGAATACCTGAGATCGTATCTGCGAGCAGCAAAAGATTTGCAGGCAATTAATTACCGCCGTAGTCATCCGAACAACATGCCAGCAATGCTTATACGAAAAGACCAAATCTGTATTCCGTTCTTATTCCTGTGCAAGCATACACTAGAGTTAGCGATGAAATATAAGCTAAAAACTATTGGTGCAGGCTATCCAGCAAAACATAGCCTAGAAAAACTATGGGCACAGTTAAAGTCACATCTAGAAATAGATAATGCACAATACGAAGAATTGATTAAGGGACTAGATAAGCTTGATGAAAACTATGCGCTAAGATATTCAGAAAGCAAAAGTGGTGACAAAAATAAGGGGGAAGTTATTACTATTCACACCCAAAGAATTATGGCGACAACGGAAGAACTCTTTAACTTATTAATAGGCGGAAAGGACTAAAAATGAACTTCAATGAAGAAGCACTAGAAGAAATGATTATTGAAGACCTTAATAGACAAGGTTACGATTATCAACCTGGCGAAGAAATTGAACGCGATTATCACGACGTGCTTCTTCTCTCTCATTTAGAAAATGCCCTTTCTAAACTTAACCCAGACCTACAAGAAAACACTATTTCTGAAGCAATTCGCAAAATCAAGAATCTAGACCAGAATAACCTCATCCGCAATAACCAAGAATTCAGCCGCATGCTTCACGAAGGCGTAAAGGTGCCCGAATATACTGACCATGGAGTAGATTATAAGACCGTAAGACTTATTGACTACGATAATATCGACAATAATAGATTCCTTGTCGTAAACCAATATACGATCATTGAGCATAGCGAAAAGCGCCCAGACATTATCATCTTCATAAATGGTATGCCGCTAGTCGTCATCGAACTAAAAAGCGCAACGCGCGACGAAGAAGACACGACGCCAGAAGCCGCATATAACCAGCTCAACAATTATAAAAAGATTCATATTCCGAGCCTATTCTACTATAACCAAATTCTTATCGCGTCCGATGGAGTGACGGCAAGAGCCGGTACGATTACTTGTAAATGGGAGCGTTTCTCGGACTGGAAGAAGGCTGGCATCAATGACGCTCCAGAAAACCTAAATACACTAGAGCCAATGATTCATGGTCTACTAAAACGTGAGACTTTGCTTGATCTGATCGGTAATTTCATACTTTATCAGGAAGACGCTAAAATCCTGCCGGCATACCATCAGTATTATGGCGTTAAAAAGGCCGTAGAACGCACTCTAACGACCGGTGACGGCCGTATTGGGGTATTCTGGCATACACAGGGCTCTGGCAAGAGTTTTTCGATGGTTTTCTACGCTGGAAACATGATTAGGTCACTCAAGAATCCAACCATCGTTGTAGTGACGGATCGTAACGACCTCGACGATCAACTTTATGAGACATTTGCTAAATGTTCCGACTATCTTCGCCAAAAGCCCGAACATGTAGATAGTCGCAGAGATTTAATTGATAGGCTCGAGAACAAACAAGCGGGCGGTATCATATTCACTACCCTCCAGAAGTTCGAAGAGGAAACTGGCTTATTGTCGGACCGCGACGACATTATCGTTATTGCGGACGAAGCGCACCGTAGCCACTACGGCATCGATGCTACGACAAAACTCAATATGGAGAAAATGATTGCCGTTGAGAAATATGGCACTGCAAAGTATCTCCATGATGCTCTTCCAAACGCGAAATATGTTGGCTTTACTGGCACACCGATCGAAAACAAGGACCACTCAACGTCTAATGTCTTTGGAGACATTATTGATGTCTACGATATGACACAAGCTATCGACGATGGCGCTACCGTTCCAATTACCTATGAAGCGCGCATGGCAAAGGTTGGTCTAAACGATAAGATTCTTCAAGAGATTGACGCCTACTATGACACGATCGAAAACGAAGGCTTAGCAGACGAAGAAAAGATCGCTCGCTCAAAGCAAATGATGACGCGCATTTCGCAAGTTATTGAAGATCCAGATCGCCTAGAGATGATCGTAAAGGACATTCTAAATCACTACGAAAGCCGCAAAGACTTAGTGGCGAATAAAGCTATGATCGTAGCCTACTCTCGCAACAGTGGTTATACGATGTATCGAAAGATTCTAGAATTGCGCCCAGACCTAAAGAATAAAGTCTACATGGTCATGACGCCAAGTAATAAAGACACCGAAGAAATGGCATTAGCTATTGGCAGCAAGAACGATAAACGCGAACGCGAGCGTCTATTTAAGGATCCGAACTCAGAATTCAAGATTGTGATCGTCGTAGATATGTGGCTTACCGGCTTTGATGTTCCATGCCTTGGAACGATGTACGTAGATAAGCCAATGAAAGCGCATAACTTAATGCAAGCTATTGCGCGCACAAACCGCGTATATAAAGATAAGACCGGCGGCCTCATTGTTGACTATATTGGGCTTAAGAAATGGCTCATGGAAGCGCTCAGTACGTACACGAAGCGCGATCAAGGCAAGATCGTAGATACAGATCAAGTAGTGAAAGTATTGCGCGACAAAATCGAACTAATTCGTAATTTACTTCATGGTTTCGATTATTCAAACTATGAAAGCTTAGACAATCTCGGTAAGTATCAAATGCTTAATGAGGCAGCGAACTTCATATTGAAGGACGAAGATACGAAGAATAAGTTCATGCGCCATAGCCGCGATGTAAAGAATCTATATGCGATTTCTACTGGCTCTATAACTTATGAAGATAAGTGGGAGTCGATGTTTATCATTTCCGTGCGCTCATTTATTAATAAGCTCACCCTGGTAGATGGCAAGCTCGACGTAACGGAAATTAACCGCGACGTGGCGCAGATGCTACAACAAGCAATCCAGGATGACGAACTTATTCAAGTTGGCAAGATTAAGCACGGCCGCGCACTCAGCATGCTTAGCGACCAGATGTTACAACGTCTAGCAACTATGGAAAATAAGAATATTGCAGCAGAGATTTTAAGAAAAGCTCTCAAGCAATATATTGATGAGATTGCAAAGACAAACTACGTTAAGTCACAAAAGTTCTCTGAAAGATTCAAGAAGATCGTAGACGCTTACAATAACCGCACTATGGTTACGGATATTGAGAAGATTATCGAAGATATGATCGCCTTAAAACAGGATGTTGATAAAGAATTGATCCGCACGAACGATTTCGATCTATCTCCAGAAGAAATCGCCTTCTTCGACGCCCTTGGTGACGATCCAGAAGTACGCGAATTGATGAAAGACGAAACACTTGTTCAGATTGCAAAAGAACTAGTTGAAACAGTAAACAGCAACATGACTGTCGACTGGGATATTAAGCGTAGCTCACAGGCTCATATGCGCATGCAGATCAAGCGTCTTCTCATCAAGTATAACTATCCGCCAAATAAGAGCGCTAAGGCTGTTGAGACAGTCGTAAAGCAGGCCGAGCTAAAGTGCCAGGAAAAGGATGATTAGTGGACTTTTGGAATAGCAATATAGCTGCGACCATAACTGGCGCCATAATTGGTGGTCTTATTGCGATAGTGGCCAGTATTGTAACTTATCGTATGCAACGAAAAGACGCCGAGAAAAAGGAAATCCGCGAAAATTTCAAAAACAAGGCAGAACTGTCCATTAATGAATGGTTTAAAGACAATGGCGACAATGCTAAAGAAATATACGTAATTCCTTGTCCATATATTGCAAGGCTAAATAATGAAGGCTTTATAGATACGGAAATACCAAAAGTATACTCAAATATAGAAAAACTAAAACGTGAAATTATATATTTAGAAAATATTGGAAAGTCAGATATTAACGAATTAGAAATCGCTATTGCGGATCCAAAAAACGCCGCCATTCTTAATGCTAAAACTGCAAATGACTTCATTAAAAAAGGTCTTATTAGTTATGGCGTAAAACTTGATAGGAAAATTCGTATTGGCGAAGCAGTAGAATTAATCATCTATTACGACGAGAAAGCACCAATCGATGATGTTTTCAGTGCATCTATCGAAATATATTATCGAGATTCCATAAATGACGTTTGCGCTCAGCCGCTATTTGTAAAAGAAAGAAAGATATACGAGCCGCGACTAATCGAGTATTCGGAATGGCGTGAGCAAGTTAGCGTCGACAAAAATCTAGAACACTGGAAAAGACGTCTTACTAATCATAAGAGCTAGTGCTCTTTATATAGGCTTCGACCGCTTCCTCTGTTCCGCACTCCCGACAGATCTCCGTCTCGTTGTCCGCACGAGATAATGCCGGATATTCCGCGAACTCTATCCTACATTTTCCGCAGGTCCCCCTATTAATGAGGGGCGACCAGACATACTTACTCGGCTTTGCATGGTGGTGGACTGGTGTATTGGCCACCACGAATACACGGCTAAAATCAAGGTTATACCTAAAAAGAACTATCCTATTCTGATGCCGTGCGAGTTCTGAGGTATAGATATACAGGCAAAGAGATTCGAACTTTTAAGGATTCTTAGCTTTACTGGAGCCGTAGAAGCTCAAAACAACGACAATGAAGAAAATAAGAGAAATACATTGTCAATGGTAGTCTTGCACCTGATGATATAATTGAAGTAGTAAACAAGGACTTATGTATGCCAAGACCACGCAACAAACAGGACTTATTAAAGGCTGGCGAGGAATACTACGCCAAGCTAATTGAAATGGCTGATGGAATGAGCGAGAAAGAGATGAACGCCGAGTTCGACTTCTCCGGCGATCCATCGAAGAAAGAACGTCACTGGGGACGCGACAAGAACCTACGCGATATTTGGGTACATTTATACGAATGGCACCGAATGCTACTTGAATTTGTAGATACGAATCTGAATAAAGGCGGTAACGCACCATTCTTGCCAGAACCATACACTTGGAAGACTTATGGCGATATGAATGTTGAATACTGGAAGAAACACCAAAAGACTTCGCTCGAAGATGCCAGAAAAATGTTTGAGAAATCACATAAAGACGTCATGAAACTAGCCGAAAGCCTGAGCGAAGAACAACTATTCACTAAAGGCATGTATCCTTGGGTTGGCGGTTCAGTACTCGGCTCATATTTCGTGAGTTGTCTATCTTCCCACTACGACTGGGCAATGAAAAAGCTCAAAGCGCATAAAAAGAACTGCGAGAAATAAATGGCGAGCACCAAAGAATATCGCGATTTCTTATTTGGTGGCATGTCGACGATAAAGAAAAGTTAGCAGAAATCGTCAACGCGACCGTGTGCGGGTTAAAATAAAAAAACACCGCTGCGCAATCATAATATTAACTATGCGCCTGGGAATCGATTTCTGTGAGATTTTGTCGTTCAATTTTGCGAGAAAGCATCTCCTCCTCGCTAACATCAGGAACTACATGCTCGAGCTTACGTCCGTTGAGTGCTGAAGCGTCATCTTTAAGTTTCGCGAAGGCGCACTTATCGCCACATTCTGGCCAGTAGAACCATTTATCGTAGTCAGTATAATCGCTCACATCACTATCGGAACAAAGCCAATGATCAACTTGCCAATCGCAAGTATGTTCTGGCCAATAATCTTCGCATATATCACCCGGTTTGCCATTACCGACGAATTCAATAATGAAGTCTGCCAGTACCGCAACATAAAGCTCTCCAGTTTTCGGGACATGCCAATAATATAAAGTTTTATCCGGAGTTACCGGCTCATAGCCATCAAAAACAAGGCCTAAATTATCCACATTGTAATACTTAAGTATTTTTGGAAGTTCTCTGTCCGTTAATTCCATACTATATATTATGACAGAAATAAGACCTTGTAGTCTATTTTCGTAAGGACAATAAAGCCGACCACACTAAGTGGCCGGCTTTATTGTTTACTTTACCTGAGTGCCATTCACGTAAAGTTTATAACCATTCGTATAAATATTGCTGTTTGTCGTATCAGTATTCGTGAGCGATTTAATATAAGTATCGCCCGTTAAAGTTATCGAGCTAGAACTATCTAGAGTAAGCTCGACTTCGCCCGTATTGTCACTATTAATAGCGCCGCTAAATGACGAACCGTTAGCAAGATTCATTGTTAGCTTCGAGATAGAATCTACAACGATGTCGCCAGTGGCTTTTTGGTTGGTCATATTAAGAGTGACCGTACCGCCATTGCTGCCAGAATTGCCCCAAGAATCTTTCTGAATCCTTAAGAAGTTGCCAGTATCGTCGTTGTTTGTAACCGTGTTATTCTCAAGGTTAATCTCCGCAGTAGTATTCGTTACGTAGAAGCTATCACCCTTATTAGTCGTGATAGTTGAGTTTTTGGCAGTAAAGACGGCCTTGCCGGTTGCCGCGTCGCCACTCATAGATTGATAAAGGAAGATATTCTTATAAGTAGTAGATTGACCGTTGAGCGAGCTATTAGTGTCGGTCAAAGTTACATTCTCGAGCGTAATGCTATTCTTGCCCTCGATAATTGCACCCTCGGAAGCGGTAGCGATTAGTGTGGCGTTCTTTACGGTAATATCCGCCGTAGAATAGATAGCCGGAGAGCCTTTACCAGTCGTCTTATAAGTACCTTTGTTTACCGTAACAGTTCCGCCGCCACGATCTGAACGAATCGCTGCGCTGGAAGTACCGGCTGTAGTAATAGTAAGGTTTTCAGCACTCATTACACCACCGCCGGTAGTCATAATACCGCCAGAGTTATCCTTGCTCGTTGTAATGGTAGAATCGGAAATATTTACCGTAGTACTGTCAGACGACGAGTTATTGGTTGTAGCTGAACCGCCATAGCTAAACACGCCGTTGGCGCCAGTTGCGTCAGTTGTAATATTAGCATTTTTAATGGTTAAATTCGCGCCACCTTTAGCGATAATCGCCGAGTTAGTGCCATAAAAACTAGTATTGTCGCCGCCGTCCGAATCACCAGTTTTAGTGACTGTAATTCCAGATAAAGTGGCTGTAATATCTCCAGATACGGAAATAGCGTTCTCGTCGGCGTTAGATGATGAGAATTCACCACTTGTGATATCCTCGTCCGACGTGATCTCTTTAACTGCCGAGTAGGACGCAGACGATGAACCGCCGCCACCATTCATTGCCGGTGCACTACCCCCACTAGTAGTATAGTTAGAGTTTGCTGTATCCATAATCAAGAACCACAACACACCTAGAGTTACAACCAAGGCGGCGATTATAGCGGCATATGTGATCTTTTCTTTTTTATTCACTATAATCTCCTATCGCTATTTAATTATTGCTTTGCAAGTCGCCATCGCTCGACGTTTCCGGTGGAGTACTTGATTCATTTTCTCCGCTAGGCATTTCCGGAGGAGTGCCGCCGCCAGGAATCTGTTGGGACGATTGACTGCCGCTATTGCTGCTCGAACTAAAGTTTAATGTTTTCATATAGACAAGGAATGACGTAGTAGAAATTATTGCGCCTATAAGCACGCCTATTACAAAGAGGATGATTTTGGTTTTTGAATCACCCCCATTATTGCTCCTATTTTCCATATTTTGCTCCTGCTTATTATGTTTAATGCCTCAAATATACTAATCTTCAATTAAAAGAACCTGAAATTCTTCCCCTTGACATACTATTCCCCTTATGTTAAATTGATGGCATAAACAAGGTCAAAAATAAACAATGAAAAAGCCTAGCTTTCTTCGCAATAAGAAAACACTCGGCATTTTTGCCGCCTTTGCACTACTCTTGATCGGCGGTACTTTTGCCGTCTCTCGCGACACTAGCATTCTTGCTAATCTCTTTAGAATTGGCACATACAAAACATCTGCCACGGAAGTCTTTAATTCTCCTTCCAACTGGATGACCTGCGAAACCGTAGAGAAGAGTATTACGGTAAAGAATGAAGGTTCTATGCCGGTTGCAGCTCGCATTAAGATTGATGAAAGCTGGATAGATAAAGATGGCAACACCCTGCCACTTGTTTTTACCGACGACAATGACAATACTCAAAACTGGGCAGTAATAGACATCAATACTACCGACTGGATTAAGGATGGTGAATACTATGTCTACAAAGAAGACCTTGCTCCAAACGCTACGACCTCTGCCTTTATGACCGGCGTCACATTGAACTGTGATGCTAATCTAGCCGACTCCGCATACAGCAACGCTACCTACACTCTAACCGCAACCATTCAAACGATTGACGCTAACTACAAGAGCGAATGGGAAACTAACCATGCCACCCTACTGAGCGGCGCTAGGTTAAACTCAAAGATGCGCAAGCTAGCGCTACTAGGAACAGCGGAAGATGACGGCGAGGGGGAGATAGTCGACACTGCATCCATTCCTGAGGAAACGCTTACCGCCTTGGAATCTTATGAGAACACACTTAAAACTCAATCGCCGAGTATGTCCCAAGAAGAATTTCTAGCTAATTTTTCCCAGTTCTTAGATACAGTAGGGCAGGTCCATGATAATACCAACATTAAGGCAATCCGTAGCGCCTCTTCCCTACCGGAAAACTTCGGTACTACTAATCCGGATAATATTATCTCTACCGACGATTCTACTACTCCAATTTATGCCTGGTATGACAATACTAATGATGCTGGAATTATTTATGTTTATTCCGATACTACTATTAAGGCGAATAGAAATATGGGCTACTCGTTTATGGGTTTATCCGCCCTTAGTGATATCTCTTCTCTTGCCGATTGGGATATGTCCGATACGGAGTCTATACTCTACTTCTTCGGAATCACCGGCAGCGCCGCCGCCACCTCCCTCACAAATATCTCCGCTCTGGCTAGTTGGGATACTTCAAATATGACGAATATGAGCCTTATGTTCTTCGGCGCCACCTCTCTCACCGATATCTCCGCTCTGGCTAATTGGAATACTTCGAATGTGACGAATATGAGCTTTATGTTCGCCGGCACCTTCTCCCTCACCGATATCTCCGCTCTGGCTAATTGGAATACTTCGAATGTGACGAATATGGGCTGGATGTTCCTCGGCGCCTCCCTCACCGATATCTCCGCTCTGGCTAGTTGGAATACTTCGAATGTGACGAATATGAACAGAATGTTCTACTACGTCGCCTCTCTCACCGATATCTCCGCTCTGGCTAGTTGGGATACTTCGAGTGTGACGGATATGGGCGATATGTTCGGAGTAGCCTCCTCTCTCACTGATATCTCTGCTCTGGCTAGTTGGAATACTTCGAATGTGACGAATATGAGCGGAATGTTCAGCGACGCCTCCTCCCTCACCGATATCTCCGCTCTGGCTAGTTGGAATACTTCGAATGTGACGTATATGCTCTGGATGTTCAGCCACACCTCCCTCACCGATATCTCCGCTCTGGCTAGTTGGGATACTTCGAATGTGACGGATATGAGCTATATGTTCCACACCGCCAAATCTCTCACCGATATCTCCGCTCTGGCTAGTTGGGATACTTCGAATGTGACGAATATGCACTTTATGTTCTACTCCGCCAAATCTCTCACCGATATCTCCGCTCTGGCTAGTTGGGATACTTCGAGTGTGACGGATACGAGCGGAATGTTCCTCGATGCTGCCTCCCTCACCGATATCTCCGCTCTGGCTAGTTGGGATACTTCGAATGTGACGGATATGAACGGAATGTTCAGCGGCGCTTCGAATATTACAGATCTATCCCCGCTCAATGATTGGATGGTAAATCCTTCAGTAAAAATGAATGGAATGTTCGATCGTATTCCATCTTCCGTCGCTCGACCAACCTGGTACAATGGAAGCTAGTCTGGGTAGTCCTTGGTTATAAGCTATATGCTAAATGAGGCGCTCGTCTTATAGCTCTACTAGAGCCGTAGAGGCCTAAAACAATGTCGATGATATAATAGTAAATAGAACATTGAACAATTATATCTTTAAAAGGAGACCTTTATGGCATTACAGCTAACCGACGAATGGGATAAAGTATTCGAAAAAAGCGACAAGGTAAACCACAAAAAGGTTTCTTTCAAAACCATTTCGGAATTGAGATTGCGGCAGATTTATACGAACCAAAAGAAAGAAACGGCAAGTTGCCAGCAATTGCTATTTCTGGCCCATACGGCGCGGTCAAAGAGCAGTCGTCTGGCCTCTACGCTCAAACCTTAGCGGAACGCGGTTTTTTGGCTCTAGCTTTCGATCCATCATTTACTGGCGAATCCGGCGGTGAAACTCGTTACATGACTTCCCCGGATTTAAATGTAGAAGATTATCAGGCTGCCGTAGATTATTTATCTAATCTAGACGAGGCGGACGCAGACAAACTCGCCATCATTGGTATCTGCGGTTGGGGTGGCATGGCGCTTCAGACCGCCTGCCTCGAAACTCGCATTAAGGCCGTTATCGCTAGCACGATGTATGACATGACGCGCGTAGCTGGAAATGGTTATTTCGATGCCGATAATAATAAAGAGGCACGCAAAAATGCTCGCAATGCAATAAATAATCAACGTACCGAAGATTATAAAAATGGCGAATATAAGCTCGCTGGTGGCGTGGTAGATCCAGTTCCAGACGATGCCCCACAATTTTTAAAAGACTATCACGCATATTACAAAACACCGCGCGGCTACCATAAACGCAGCCTTAATTCTAACGGCGGCTGGGCTATTCAGACGAACGGCTCCCTCGCAAATACGCGCATTCTAACTTATGCTAACGAAATCGACATGCCAGTTTTGATTATCCATGGCGAAAAAGCGCATTCACGCTACAATAGCGAAACAGCATTCGACATGATTACGGGTGAGGCCAAAACCAACGGCGTAACTCCAGAACCATATACTGGCGTCTATCCACTTGGAAGCACCAAAGTCGGCAATAAAGAACTCTACATCGTAGGGGGAGCTTCGCATGTGGATCTGTATGATAATCTTGATAAGATTCCATTTGACAAGATTGAGAGTTTCCTGAAAGAAAGCCTTGCGGTTTAAATGAATAAAAAGCTAGCTATCTCTAAGATAATGAGGAGATGACTATGAATAAAGTTTATATAAATATCAATGGACAAAAGCTCGAAGTCGATCTAGAAAATAATTCTACAGTTTCAGCATTTACAAAAATGTTGCCATTAGAACTTTCGATGAATGACCTAAACGGCAACGAAAAATATGCATATTTAGACAATTCTCTACCAACAAATACTTATAGCCCAAAGCATATCGAGGCCGGTGACGTGATGCTGTTTGGAGATAACTGTCTCGTAATCTTCTATGAATCATTCGACACAAGCTATAGCTACTCAAAGATTGGGCATATCGATAAGCTACCAGAACTAGACGGCGGGAACGTTTCCGTTAACTTAAGCACGGAATAAAAAACACCGCCTTGCGGCGGGTTCAATATTTTCTGCATATGGTGAACGTTGCAGAGAACTTATTGATGCAGCAGACGAGATGACGTGCCGCCTCTATAACGTGATTGATTGGATGTTTGAACATCCGGATTACGACCCTAAGACAAAGGTCATACCGAAGAAGGACTACCCTGTTTTAGTAGATGTTACGTTCTGATTAGGGATCACAAGGAAATGAACATTGAACCAATGTAAAGGAATAACTTATTCCTACAATGTCAATGAATACCATAAGCTTAATACTTTGCAACTACCATTACAAAAAAGAAAATAACCACAAAAAACAGAGGTAAAAGCATGTGGAAAACCCTTCTTATAAAGTTCGCTATATAAGAAAGTCAAATGTTCTTGTATAATAGAATTATAAAGAAAGGAGGTATAAGTGTTCGACAGCGATCGTCTACAAAACTACATTCAACGCCGCATGACAATAATGAATGAGTTCATGGAATCAAAACGTCGTTTCGGCGGCAAAGTCCTTAAATCACGGAATATGCTTGTAAAAATCAAAGAACACTTAAATAACTTCAGGAGCGGATCAACGGATAGGCACTGGGTTATCATTCCTGGATTGAGAGGCACCGGAAAAACTACTCTACTTGCACAAACATATTTCTTCATAAAGAACAATTACAAAGACGCAAATGTCATATACTTCTCCGTCGATGACGCTAATACGAATGGTTTTAGGTTAAAGGATCTCCTTGAAGAATATATCGCCCAAATAAAAATGATTCCAGAGACGGCAAAGAATGTATTTATACTACTCGATGAAATACAGAGTGATTATGACTGGGCAAAAACCCTAAAGGTGTTTCACGATAGATGTCCGGGCGTTTTCCTGGTCTGTAGCGGATCATCTGCTGTAAATCTGCAGACGAATGCAGACATTGCAGGGCGTCGCGCAAATATTGATTGCTTATATCCCATGAGTTTTTGCGAGTACGAATTCATTAAATATGGATTATATCCAATCACTGGACTTAAAGCGAGAATAAACGATGCTATCTATGAGAGTTCTTCTGCTCAAGAATGCTATGAAAAGCTAAAATCGTGCGAGCCAGATATTGAAAAATATCGTAAATCAATTGGGAGAAACCATTGGGCCAATTATATTCACACCGGATCCATACCTTTTACGCTTGCTATTGAAGATAAAGGCGAAGTATATAAGCAAATACTGCAAACCGTAGAAAAAGTGATATATAAGGATTTACCACAAATAGATAGTATTGATCCAAAATCAATACCCGTAGCTAAATCGTTGTTGGTACTGCTAGCAGAAGCCGACACAATTAGTGTTAACAAGGTTTCCTCAATCCTCAATTCGTCAAATGTAACCATTGCGAATATACTAAACGCCTTATGTAAGGCAGAACTGATTATAGATGTGGTTCCTTATGGATCAAACTTTACTGCCGCCAAGAAAAGCCACAAATATCTTTTTTCTAGCTCCGTCGTCCGCTCGGCATTAAATTATATGAATGGAACAAGGAGCTCGGAAGAAGTTGCAGAAGGAAGGATCCTAGAAGATGTAATGGGGCTACAGTTTTACAAGAGGAATGGCGTATATAACAACGGGAGCATATTTTACGACAGCTCTCAAGGCGGTGCAGACTTTATTATAAAAACTGGAGATTCTGCAGTAGTATTCGAATCTGGTAGAGGCGAAAAAACTGGCGCCCAGGTTGAGCGCACTATGAAGCAAATTCCATGCATTAAGTATGGAATAACTGTTTGCAATACTCCCAATATTAGATTATCCGACAGCAAGACTTCCGTGTTTATACCATGGCGAGTGTTTGCGCTTGCTGGATAGTTTACCGCCCTTACGGCGCAACCTCAAAAGAAAAGAGGTTATCATGGCAAAACGCCACCCATTCAAGAAAGCTAAACCCGGCGAACCAATACCAGTTACTGCCAGACAGCTTGAAAGCTTTATGCTCGAACATAACGGCAGATTCAATTCGCGCGATTACGACAAGTTTGAACGCATGGAGTTAATAGAATCACCTGTTCGTGACGCGATCCACGAATTAAAGACTTATTCCCTAGAAACACTAGCACAGCGCTTCGATGTACGCCTTTTGGGGCGCGGTAAGCGCGTTTTTGCGAGGTTAGACGCCGAAGACGACAAATGGTACTACTTTTCCCTCGCATACATTCCGCGCGCTCTAAATAACCGCGACGTGAATGATGCAATAGTCCAGATGTTTTTCATTGGTAAGTGGCGCGTCCACAAGCTTTCACTCTGGGCCGAGCCGGAAGATATTAGCCACTACGGCGACGACTCTAATAAAACATTCTATCATTTAGTCAATAGATAGTATCCACTTAGACACAATCATATTTTGAAAGCTGTTGCACAGAAAAAGTGGATTCTTGCTCGACGCGGCACAGTGCAATAGTATCAAAATATGTTATAATATTTACATTACTATCTATTTTAAAAATAGGACAACTAGAATGGATTTGGGAGAGCTCGTGGAGGTTCCACTAAGAGAAATATGGAATAATGAACAATACGATTTTTCGCCATGGCTTAGTAAACCGGATAATATTAGAAAGCTTGGTAATAAAATAGGTATTGATATTACAGTTGACGGAACCGAAGTACCAGTTGGTTCTAAATTCTGGATCGATATTTATGGCCATGAAACCGATAACGACGAAAATAGGATCATTATCGAGAACCAGCTTGAAGATACGAACCACGATCATTTAGGAAAAGTAATTACTTACGCGTCCGGGAAAGATGCTAGAACGATGATTTGGGTAGTTAAGCGCGCCCAAGACGAACATAGGCAAGCAGTTGACTGGCTTAATGCTCATACTGATAGCGATTTAAACTTCTTTTTAGTTGAAGTGAAAGCATATAAGATCGGAGATTCTAAAGCCGCTCCTCTATTTAATGTTGTATGCAAGCCAAATGACTGGGGCCGAGCGCAAAGAACTGCAAGTAGCAATATCACTCCAGGTAAAAAACTTCACTTAGAGTATTGGCAAAGCTTCAACGAATATCTTGCAGAACACGATACAATCAACTCCGAAATCAGCCAGAAAAAAGCAACAACCGACCACTGGTACTCGGTTTATCTTGGATCTTCTGATTATAAAATCTCGCTTATTTGTAATACAGATAAATCATTAGCTTCGGTTTATTTTGAAGTCAAGAATGACAATAAAGATACTTACGATGCTTTATTTAATAAAAAGGATAAGATCGAAGAAGAGACCGGACTAAAATTTAAATGGGAAAAGAACGAAAATAAAAAAACAAGCTTCATTAAAACGAATATAAAAGCTGATTGGAATAATCGCGAAAAGTGGGATGACTATTCTAAATGGCTTTGTGAGACTGCCATCTGTATAAAAAAGGCATTTCTAAAGATACTAAAGTAGGGCTGCTATGGCGTCTATAAGTTTCCGCTATAGGTCGAGCTAGAAGTTGTTAAACCTGCGGCAACGATTCTAACAAAACATTCTATCATTTAGTCAATAGATAGCATCCACTTGGACACAATCGGGTTTTGAAAGTTATTGTGCAAAAAACAGGGGTGGGATTTTTTCTTGACACGAAACGGTAAAATATTGTGAAGTAGTATAATAGTAATATGAATATCCGCCAGGTCGAAAAATTCTTTATTGATAAAAAGGATACGCCTTGTCCACTAACAGAGCGCCTTATTAAGGCTGGCTACCAACAAACTGGTGGTGGATATATAGATCTAGCAAAGAAACGCGGCTTAACCGTAGATTATTCAAAAGCCGAACCTACGCAGTATTGGCATCTTATCGAAGAATACTGTCCTTCGGTAGATAAAAACAAATCTTTCAACAAGAGCATTGTTTGTGGCGAGCTTATATTCTGGATGGCCGAAGTATCAAAAGCTGTACCAGACGATAAGCTAAAAGAGCTACTTGAACGAATAATCGCGGACGGAAACGGCACCACTCCGCCAAAATACGACCGCGTCAAATGGAATAAAGAGATCCAGAATCTCTGCTTTGACGCAATCAAGGACGTAGTTGAAAAGCAATAGCGCAAACACAGATTACAGCCCTAGGAGTTCTCGCGTCTAGACATGAGAACGTCCTGAAGGTATTTGATAACCTTATTACATTCTTCTTTATCAATAACTGACGAGATGCTAACTTTTGCGTGGACGGCATTACGCATCTTTCTGATATGATGAGCTTCGTCAGCCTCCTTAAGCCACTCTGGCTGCTTGATGAATTTGATTTGGCTAATATAATCAGCTAATCCAGCTTCATATTCTCGCCCATTCCTTTCGACCATAAAAGGTTCATCGAAATAATTCCTTCTATATATTTCGCTAACCCAGTCAATTAGGATTGCTTCCAGGATTGAACCCGCCAAAATAGTCGCAGCCTTATAAGCGCCATTCTCGTAGCAGATTTTAAGCTCATTAATATCACGGTCCATGCTCTCCTCGAAAATCTCTTTCTGAAAGCGAGGGGCATTTCTTAATAATTCTTCATCAAGAATACCATCAATGGTTGGCTTCTCTTCGCTCTTCTTATTGTTCTCATTCAGATAGAACAATAAATCCTCATATTTTATGTGATACTTGTTTTCAATGTTGAAGCGCTCTTTATATTCCTCAGGCTTTCTACTTGGCTGAGGAACGGGCATTTCCCTAATAAGATCTTCGTCAATGTAAATAGTCCCTAAGAATGATTTACCACCCCTATTTATCGAGCGCACTAATTCTAGCGTATTCTTAGCAGCCTCGCTTCCCAAATAGACGGCAAGATACTCAGGCTGTATTTCAGTTGGCCGCACAACTACACTATTTTTAGGAGCATACACTTCCCGATCGCAACCCTGATAAAAATAGACTTTTGGAGCCTGGGCTCTTCCGTGTACAATTAGGTCATTCTTTTGAAGCAAAACAGTACTTCTACCATTAGTACACATTTTTTCGAAGCTAAAAGGATATCCATTTAATTGCTCTAAATTAATAATTTTTCCATCTTGGCCGTCAATCAATTCTGGTTTTAGGATGTTTGCAATCTCGCAAAGCTTTTTGCAGTTTCCTTCTTCTATTATTTGCTTCAGCTTAGGCATTTCAGTATAGAAAGAAACGTTAAGTTTGTTGCCGTCATTCTTAATATCATCGATACTAACCGTGACCGTTCCGTGCGCATTAATGATATCTTCTACTAGTCGTTCTGCATTTTGGTCGTCGATATCAGCAAAAGCTCGTTCTCGCTTAAAGTAATCTGATGAGTCTACAAAGAATACCGTTTTCTCCGCCTGTTTATCGAGAGCTATAATATAAGACTCAACCGTAGTTCCAGTAAGAGCCCCAGCTGGTACTTTAATAATACCTTTTAATGCTCCGGAATCTACTAATAATGAACGAAAATTGTCTGCAGATTGGGTCCGACCGACTAATGGATTTCCGCCAATCATCAGGTAAGCATGCCCCTTATCGCTTAGAACGCTCAAGACCTTTTTAAGCACTAGAGTATCAAATAGGGGCTTTCCACTCCTAAAGCAATCCGACAGGATGTTGTCATGAGAATACACTATTAAATCATTTGTATCGAGACGCAAGTTAATCGGAATATTAGCAACCACTAAATCATACTTACGAGAGTCTAGCGTTGATGTTGCCAGACGTCCATTTAATTCAAACGAAATATCGTCAAAAGAGCAGCCGCTAAGGATAGCCATGGAAAGCGATATTACGGCATCATTTTCGTTATAGAAAAGAAGCGATCTTTTAGTAAAATGATTGTCGCGACATACCATATTTACGAGAAAACCGTTATCTGCAATTGGATCATAAATATCTGTGACGGAACCGTCTTTAGCAACAAGCCTAGAAATAATCCTCGAGATGCCCGCTGACATTGACGAGCCATACTTGCCCATTCTTAAAGCGGCATATTCGCAAATCGTCATAATGTCAGGTACGTCTTTTGCGGCAGAAATATTTCTTACGACATCACAAATCATACTCGCATAACGTTGATTTTTAATTGCGACATTATAAAATGCCTCGATTTCCCTTGTTGCACCAAATACTAAATGCAGAATTCTTTGCGTCTGTTCTGTTTTACCTGAATTAGCAAAAGCCACA